>ENA-OUQN01000463-OUQN01000463.1-human-gut-metagenome-genome-assembly--contig:-NODE-463-length-33241-cov-9.107545_pt1 | contig 33241 bp, 23 predicted proteins | sample MGYA00237950_ERZ548832 | MGnify/ENA primary metagenome ERZ548832 (study PRJEB26490, sample SAMN05194703) | human gut metagenome | biome: terrestrial biome; feature: human-associated habitat; material... | reverse complement strand
AGAAATCCAAAATCAACCCGGATACCTTAAGGCTTAAAAAGGATACCAAGAAAAATGTCAGTCTGTATGTATATAATGAAAATAAACTTCTTACGGATGAGATAAATTATGGGAAAGAAAAGGAGGAAAATAGTTACAAATATGACAAGGACGAGAACGGTTCTCTGGTGACGTTAGAGACCAGTAGGTTTTGGGGTAAAAAGGGGAGCGGAGCAGTCACTTCAAAGCAGGGGTACACCTACGACAATTATCGAAATGTCCTGACAGAGAAATCCCCCAAAGCTTACCTTGCAAAAAACAAGGGGAAAGAGCATCTGTATACAGTAACATATGCTTACCATAATACGGATGCCGGTTATCCTGCCGATGACAGGCCATTCTGTTTGTGTATATTGACAAAACAGGAATTATACGATTCAGCAAAGACAAAAATCAAACTGGAAAGCAAAATTGCCTCTAATGGCATTGATTACAGCAGTATCTCGGAGCAGAGGAGTGTAGGTGGTGCTGCCTATAAAACAGTATCCAAAACAGATTTCAAATATGATGCCCAGGGAAATGAAACCCAGGGAAAAGTTTTTCCAACCTATGGCAGTGATGGGGAAAAGGAAATCATCCAGAATGATTATACATACAATGCGTTGGGACAGCAGACCAAGAAAGATGTCACGCTGGATTCTGCAAAAAACCCGTCATCAAACCGCACCTACACGGAAGAAGAAATCACTTATGATTCCTTTGGAAACTGCCTGTCCACTACAGATGAGAATGGTCTTGTCACAAAAACCTCCTATGACCCGGAAACTGGGGAGGAAAAAGAGACCATAGAGGCGGCAGGGACAGAGTATGAATCCAAAGACAGGGAATATGTATCCACAGATGCCCTAAAAACCATGACACTGGACGAGTATGGACGGGCAGCTATCGACATACAGGATGCTTTTGACAATACCATCATCAGCAAGGACGAAGCATCCGGCACATGGACAGAAAATGTTTATGAATACGGAGCAGAGACCGGGGAAGAGGAGGATGACCCGGATTTAGAGCAGGAAGAAAATGACCGTCTGCTGGAGAAACGGACATATGCTTTCAAGCCCGACGAAAAGAAATTCATCGTCAATGAGGATGGGAAAACGGTTCCCAACTTCTACATTACGGGCAGGGGAAACAAAGTATTAAGCGGCAGCAAATATTTCTATGACGATGCAGGCGAAGAGATCGGCAGTGCCAGCTTCAGCAACGGGGAACTGGATGCCGCCCACTGCACCTCTTGGAATTTTACCAAGGAAGAAACAGAAGTCATCGGCGAGGATGATGCGGCACAGACGATTACCATCAGTTACAGCAAGGAACTGAATCCATTGGTATATCAATCGGAGGTGGATACAGATAATTATTACGACCAGTTTAATGATGCCGTGCTGAGTGAGAACATTACCGAAACTGTGTCGGACGCAGAGGGAAATATCCTGTCCAAGACAAGTACCACCATCCGGGGGAAAAATCGTTCCGAAGTGATTGCCACATATGAGACAGACGATTTTGGAAGAAATGTCAAGGAAAACACAGTTACTAAAAAATACCAGGATGGGAAGTGGCTTCCGTCTTATGAGGAAGAAGTTCTTCTGGTATACGATGAAAATGGAAATGTCAGCCAGACCGAGACAAAGAGCCGGAAAGAGGGGGATACGGACTGGCAGTCCCGGATAACGAAGGCGGATTATGACGACCAGGGAAATATTATAAAGGAATACACTCCGAAGGGTGTGGGAGAAGGCGTTTCCACCCAATATACCTATGACATTCTCGGTCAGATGATACGGGCAGAGTATCCGTTGGAAAAGGAAGATGGAAGCATCCATTATCAGACCACCACGACAGAGTATGATACCACGGGAAATGTCATAGCACAGAATGAAAAAATAGATGCTGACAGGACGACAAGAATTGAGTATACTTATGATAAGCGGGGCAGCCTTGTCATGGTTAAAAACTGCATGGAAGATGGAAAAGCGCAGTACGTCCAGTATGTCTATGACATTATGGGAAACAAGGTGCGCCAGTTTACGGGCATGACCAGCCCGCTCACGATAGTAGTATCCGAGGTTCCCGGTGAAAATGGGGAGTCTTCTGGCGAGGGGGCAGAAGCTGGAAATGCGGCGACGGAAAGTGAAGCCGGAGAAAAGGGAGAGGAAGCGGATACCTTCTCTTATGCAGGAAAGACCTACCGCCTTACCGTCAGCGGGAAGAAAAAGACCGATACCATTGCCGAGACAAAGTATGAATATAATGAAAAAAATGAATTAGTGGCACTCATCGACCCGGAGGGAAGAAGGGAGAGCTATTCTTATGATGAAAACAGCAACCTCACCAAAACGGTAGATAAGAATGGCAACACCCTGAAAAACACCTATGACTACCAGAACCGCCTGACGGAGATGGTGGCAAAAGAAAAGAAGACAGGGAAAGAGACCACCCATTCCTATACTTACAATGCCTATGGGGACGTGGAAACCCAGGACGGCACCAGATTTACCTATGGGGATGTATCCGGGCAGGTTACCAGCGAGACCACCAAACTGACCAAGAACAAGGACGTGGTTAAGCATTATACTTACGACAGTGCCGGCAATAGGTCCGCCTTTACTGTGGCCGTGGGCGGGGAAAAGAAGCTTTCCCTCCGCTATGCCTATGACGGGGAATCCAAACTGGCATCCGTTACCGATGAGAAAGGCCGCAAGGTAGTGGGATACACCTATGACAAGGACGGAAACCTGTCAGAGAGGAAAGTGCCGGGAAATAACCTGACCACCACTTATGCCTATGATTACCAGAACCGACTGACAAGGATGAAGAACCAGACAGGCAGTGCCGGGGTGGTTTCTAAGTACAGCTCAGAATACTTAGAAAACGGTCAGAAATCCAAAGAGGTTTCTGCGGTTCTTGGCAAAGATGGGAAGAAGCGGAGCAGTACCGCCACTTACACCTATGACCTGCTTGGCCATATCCGGAAAGAGACAAGAACCGGAAGCGACGACATCATCTATTCCTACGACAGTAACAACAACCGTAAGGAAATGAAGGCAGGCAATAAGACCACTGCTTACCGCTACAATAAAAATGACGAGCTGCTCCGTACAGACACTTTAAATACAGATACGGAGGAGGACTCCGTTGTTATCTACAAGAACGATAAAAACGGAAACCAGCTTGCCACGGTCAACCGCTATGAGATTCCAAGCGACAAAAAAGACCGAACCTACATTGACATAGACGTGACACTGGGAGACAACCGACTGAACGAGAATGTTGTCAACCACTATAATGCACTGAACCAGCTGACAAAAACGCTTACCAGAGACAGCAAAGTAAGCTTTACTTATGATGCCGAGGGGCTGCGAACCAGTAAGACTGTGAATAGAGAGAAGACAGTCTTTGTCTGGGATGGCGACGAGGTTGTCATGGAACTGTCCGGCAGCGGCAAGGTGCGGAAGCGGTATATCCGTGGAAACGACCTTGTGTATGCGGATCAGGGAGACGGAACAGAGCAGCAGTATTATATCAAGAATCCCCATGGCGATGTCGTTCAGCTAACAGATGACAGCGGCAAAGTCATTAAGGACTATGAGTATGATTCCTTCGGGAATGAAGTGAACCCGGATAAAAAGGATGAGAATCCCTTCCGCTACTGTGGGGAATACTACGACAGAGAGACGGAGACTATCTATCTCCGGGCAAGGTATTACCAGCCGTATCTGGGAAGATTCCTGACGAGGGATACCTATACCGGGGAAGAAGATGACCCGTTAAGCCTGCATCTGTATACTTACTGTGGGAATGATGGAGTAAATAAGGCAGACCCAAGTGGGAATATTTTTGAGACGATACTGGATATTGCGAGTATTGGACATAGTATTTATACGCTGGTCACTGAACCATCTTGGGAAAATGTGGCAAACCTGGCATGGGATGTTGGAGCGACTATTGTTCCCGGCGTACCTGGTTCTTATGTTGGAAAAGCTGGTAAAGCTATTTCCAAAGTAGTAAAGAGTTCAAAAGCAGTGCAAAAAGGTACAAAATATGCGAGGAAGGCTAAAACTGCTGTCAAAACTGCTGTATCTAGTGCAAAAACTGTTGGAAAGCGAGTTGTAAAAAAATCTTCTAAGGCTTTAAAAAAACGGGTAAATTTAAAAGGGAAAAATCTAACTAGACGAACTAAAAATGCTTTAAATAAGGCTAAAAAAAGTTGGAAAAAACCGGGTAAGAAACCTGTAAAAAAACCAACAAAAAAGTCAGATATCCCAATTTATAAAAGAGGGGAATCTGGGGAAATAGCATTGAAAAAAGCATATGGCGGAGGTCATAAAACATTTAATACATCTGGGGGAAAACGTGTAGTGGATGTGTTTGCAAATGGAATTGCACATGAAAGTAAAGTTGGATATGTTTCAAAAACCCAATTTATACAAAAGCAGATAGAAAAAGATGTAGAACTAGTTCAAACGGGAAAAATAAAGGCAGCACATTGGCATTTTTATAGAAGCCCCACAACGGGGAAAATAGGAGCCTCAAGGCCGTTGTTAAAACTACTAGATGACTGCAATATTAAAGTCACAATACATTATTAATGCTAGGAGGGACTGTAATGGAGTATATTGCTGCGGAAGCAGAGTCACCTATAGAAAAAGGGGATTTTTTAAGTTTCACCAAGAGAGAAGCGGAAATCTATTTTAATTGGTATATAGAACATATTGATGAAAGGATAGAATATTTGTGTGAATATGTTCATTCACAAGGTCAATCTATAGAGCTGGACTTTTCTGTTAATTCAATAATTGAAATTTGGGATTGGTATGTAAAACAAATAAAAATAGAACGATATACACGGAGTGAATTAGAAGAAATAGCAAAAGAATATCCGCAATGGATTCGCGAAGAAATCATATCAGACGATATAAAATTGAGTTATGAGACACTGGCAATTTGTAGTGATGTGGCCATCTATTTTGCTGAAGTTTTTCGGAGACAAAATGAAAATGATATTTCATGGGGGTTTTTTACAAAACCGAAAAAACAGTATTCGGTTAATGAGCCGGTTTTATTAGGTTTTATAGGAAATGATTGTTTGAATCCAAGAAGGACGGTATATCATTGTACCCTTCATTATATAGATTGTGAAAAAAGATTTACTTTATACGAGATGTATAAAGTATGGAAGAAGAAGGTTGAAACAAATAAGTAAAAGGCACCCAAAGAATAAAGGGCATAGCAAACAAACCATTTTTCGGTGGCTGAAAAAATAAATATAGACACAACACCTAATCAGGTAACAGGAACAGCATCCTTTTTGATGATATATCCTCGTTGTTTAAGTAACTAAAACTTCCCACACCGATATGGTGTGTTGAACCTTGAAAATTCAATATTTTAGCCAATAAAAAGGGCATAAACCTGTTCCGTTTGGTATAATGGAGTTGTCGAAAAACCATCTTTACAAAGGAGATTTATGCCATGTCCAGTATACCACAAAACCATTCCGATGAAAAAGCCTTAGTTGACTGTGTTCAGAGATTTTTTTCTAAACACCATGTTGGCAAGCTTCTTGCCAGATGCAATGGAACGAAAGAAAAAGGTGTTTCTCCTGTTTCTCTGCTTCGGTACAAACTCAGCAACATTTTTGTCGGAAGAAGCATGTATATGCAGCAACGGACCAGCTCTTTTAAGGAAGATTTTTCCAAGGACACATTCTGCCGTTTCCTTAATTCTACAAAAACAAACTGGCTTCGTTTCACTTCTCTTCTTGCAGCGGATATCGTAGATCATGACATCAAAAATCTGACGAATGATAGCAGGAAAAATGTTTTCATCATTGATGACAGTCTTTTCAACCGCACCAGTTGCAAGAAAACAGAACTGGGATCAAAAGTTTTTGACCACACGGATATGCGTTTCAAAATAGGATTCCGAATGCTTACTTTAAGCTGGAGTGATGGAAATACATTGATTCCCGTAAACAGCTGTCTGCTGGCATCTGCAAAAGATACAAATATCATTGGTCCGGTAAAGAACTTTGATAACAGAACCCTTGCTGGCAAAAGACGCAAGCTTGCTCAGACAAAAGCACCGGAAGCAATGATGACTCTGTTGGACACTGCGCTCAGTGCAGGACTGAAAGCGGATTATGTCCTGTTTGATTCCTGGTTTTCCAACCCGGCACAGGTCATAGACATTCATTCAAAAGGTATGAATGTGATTGCCATGATCAAGAAAAGCAGCCGGATCAAATATTCGTACTGTGGTGAACAGCTGAATATCAAAGAGATCTATTCCCAGAATAAGAAGCGTCGTGGCAGATCAAAATATCTGCTTTCCGTTGACATTATGGTCGGAAAAGAGAATCCGATTCCAGCAAAGATCGTTTGTGTAAGGAACAAAGTGAATCGCAAGGACTGGCTTGCTTTTATCTGCACAGATACGACTCTTTCCGAAGAAGAGATCATCCGTATTTATGGAAAACGATGGCAGATCGAGGTTTTCTTTAAAACCTGCAAATCCATGCTGAACCTGATTGGAGAATGCCATAGCTTATCTTATGATGCACTGACAGCCCATGTGGCCATTGTGTTTACCAGGTATATGTTACTTGCAATGGAACAACGCCAAAATGAAGATCAGAGAACTCTTGGTGAGTTGTTCTTCTTTCTTGTCGATGAAATGGCAGACATTACTTTCAGCAGATCACTTGCTATTCTGATGGCTGCCTTAATGGCAAGCCTTCAGGAAATCTTAAAGCTCAGTGACGAGCAACTGACTGCTTTTACTTCTGATTTTGAAGCAAGATTACCTGAATATTTGTGCAATGCACTCCATCCAGAGATTGCAATGGCATAAATCACTATTTTGTTAGCTGAAATATTGAATTTTCAAGGTACGAATCCCGTTTCAGGTATGGGAAGTTTTAGTAACTTTAATAATGGAAGTCAGGATATTGGTTCACGAGCAAAGGATAGAGAGAATGGTAGATTTGAGGAACTTGGATGGGCGCGTTCATTTGAAACATATGGCTATGTTCACATGGATGTTACATGGAAAAATAGGACTGCAAAAATCAAGATAAAAGTATATAAAGGAAGTAGCAATTGATGGAACTAAAAACACTGTATCGGCAATTTTTATAAAACAAAATAAGAAAATTGCTATTTAGTTGCATTTAATATTGTTGTGCAACGCACAGATTTAAAGTCATAGAAATGATTATTGGGATATGAGAGATGACAAAGGAGGATTTGCCTTATGTTGAAATTGCATAAATGTATGGTTGGAATACTGATATTTGCCTGTGTCTTGTTATTTGTATTATTGTTGTTTTTTTGTTTGAATAGAAACGAGGCGAAGGTTGGTACTGATATAGAATTTGTCCAAAAACAATTTCCATGCATTGAAGAAATAGAGGAAGTGAAATATTATTATGATGTAAAAAGCAATGAAAGAGAGATAGGACTTTCAAATATAGAATTTGATGGTTTTATAAAGATTGGAGAAAATTTTTGTTGCAAAATAACACAAGAATATGACTGGAAAGAGACTAAAAAGGCCAAAAAAATAATACCAAAGAAAATACTCGTACAGAAAAGTAATCTAGAATATAATTTTTTGTATAGTTATGATTTTTCTAGCGATGGAAAATATATATCGGACTCGTGGGTAGGAGATTTTTATTTAGATAAATCGCACAGGGTTCTTTATTTTGAGTGTGAATGGTAATTTTTAGGGATAGACGGAAAGAGAAGAGTAGATTGATGATGACAGTAAAGATCCAAAATTGATAGCAAATCTTGTAAAGGATGGAAACTATGATATGCCGTATCTTCCGGAGGGGTTGTATGCGGAATTAAGGAGATACTTCATGTTCCGAGACCAGCTTACGGAGGATTGAATTCGAAATCTGAACCAACTGCATAGGGAAATTTTCCACGGAGGAGCAGTTAGGCCTCACAAAAGCGCAGAACCGGCGGTTAAAGGATAGATCCCTCAGCAAAGAGGAGCGGACCAACGTGGCGCTTCTGATTTTGAATGAGACCTGTACTTTTGAAAAAGTGCTGGAACAGCTGGATGCCGGAAAAACGGTAGAAGACCTGATGAAAGAGAAATCAGAATAACATATGAATGGAACAGATGGGGAGCGGTTCATTTTATTACTATGATGTGCGATGAATCGGAATGAAACAGATAGGAGTGAATATTTATGGGAAAGATCAAAAAGGGAATCACAAAAGCAGCAGCCACAGCCTTGCTTTGCGGAGCAGTACTTTTTGCTACCGGCACCACCTGTCAGGCGGCAGGGGAAACCTATGACACAGCGATGGAAGCAGCGTATGGCGACACCTTCCGGAGTGTGTATGAAAACCGCCTTGCCGGTTCCCCGTTGGAAGCCGAAGCAGCAGATGGTGTTGATACCGCCACCGGTCATCTGATGCTTTCCCGGACAGATCTTTCCCTCGAAGGAACAGGCGGCATGGACTTTGAACTGAACCGCTATTATGACAGCAATGAAGCAAATCTTGGACATGCCACGGTGGAATATATAGAGGATCTGGAGGTGGATACCCTCTGGGTTTACTACACAGCCTCAGACGGCTCTCAAAGACGCATTGTCGTGAACGCCGCCGTTTTGAAAAACCATAAAAATGCGTTGAAAAACCTGTTGGTAAAATATGAAAAGGGCGCTGGATGGAAAGGGGTGTCGCTTAATGGAAAAAAGCATTATGAGGAAGACACCCAGAGAACGAAGATTGTCAGTAACGAGGGACATAACGTATATGGTTTGGCGAGTGGCTGGCGGTATGATTTCCCGTGGATCGAAACAGTTACGTTGACAGAAGAGGAAGGATGGGGGAAGAATCCTACCTACCTGCATTACGGCAGTGCCGGTGTGGCAAATATCGAAACAGAGGCAGATGACGATAATAAATGTTATCATATCAAGGGACTGGAAGGCTATGATTATGATGACATTAAACTGGAAGACTGGGACAAAAGCGTAGACGGTATCGCCTGTAAATACCTTCTGAGAGATAAAACCGGACTCCGTACCTACTTTAACGAGGACGGAGTAATTGTGCTGCAGAAGGATGCCCATGATAACAAGATTACCTATACTTATACAGACGGCATTTATTTCAGTAAAATCACGGATTCCGTCGGACGGGAGATTGCGTTCCATTATAACAACGACGATGGGGAAAAGACCCTTTCATCAGTAACCGTTCAGGGCAAAGCTGCCGGGGGAGGCGTGTCCAAGAAGACAATCTCTTACGAAACGGAAGAAAAATCCTATACACCTCATCATGGGGACAGGCTGCATGGTGTGATCCTGACCAGTGCGACCGTAGACGGCAGCAAAGAAAAGTATAGTTATAAGACGGTGGAGCGGCTGGTCAACACCTCCGGTGCCGGGGTGGCATCCCAGCGTGTTTCTACGAACCAGAGTTACCTTCTGAACAAAATCACGGCAGACGGAAACGAAACCCACTATGAGTACCGTGCCGGTTCCCTGCATGGCACAAAAGATGCCGGTGCCGGGCAGAAAAGGGATGTGGTGACGGAGCAGTTTTATGTAACCAGGGAATATGAAAAAGATACGAAGACGGGCAAAAAATCAAATGGCGTCAAATACGATTATTTCCAGAAAAAAGGAACCGACGGACTCCGTTCCTATGACGATTTCAGGGAGCGGGAAAAAGACGATAAAGGCAACTGGAAAACCGCTTATGAAGTCTGGCAGTACGGAAATGACGGACTCCGCACGGTAACGGTTGTCAGCAGCTTTAATCCGAACAAATATAAAACCAACAAAAAGTATTATGATTATACCTATAAGAAATCCAAAATCAACCCGGATACCTTAAGGCTTAAAAAGGATACCAAGAAAAATGTCAGTCTGTATGTATATAATGAAAATAAACTTCTTACGGATGAGATAAATTATGGGAAAGAAAAGGAGGAAACCCTGTACAGTTATGATAAAAATGAACAGGGTTCCCTCGTACTTACGGAAACCGACAAGTCCTTCGGAAAGAAGGGAGATAAGGCTGTCACGACCAAACAGGGGCATACTTATGATAAGTACCGGAATGTCTTAACCAAGAAATCCCCCAAAGCATATCTGGCAAAAAATAAAGGGAAGGAACACCTGTATACGACGACATACACGTATCAAACAGCTCAAGGATATCTGGCAGGGGACGCTGCTTTTGTATGTCCTCTGGTGACGGAGGAATCCTATTCTGGTGCAGGTACAAAAAATAAACTGGTAAGCACGGTGGCAACGAACGGCATTGACTATGCCAGCATTTCCGAGCAGAGGAGCGTAAACGGCGGGGCATACAAGACCATTTCCAAGACAGATTTTAAGTATGACGATCAGGGAAATGAAACCCAGGGGAAAGTCTACCCTTCCTACAGTACGGATGGGGAAAAGGAGGTCATCCAGAACGATTATACTTACAACAGTCTTGGACAGCAGACCAAGAAAACCGTAACCATCACTTCCGCAAAGCGTCCGGCAGATAACCGTACTTACACCGAAGAAGAGACAAGCTATGATTCGTTCGGCAATGAGCTGAGTTACACTGATGAAAACGGTCTGGTGTCTAAAACCTCTTATGACCCGGAAACCGGGGAGGAAACAGAAACAGTCAATGCCGTAGGCACAAAGTATGAATCCAAGGAGAAAGAATACCAGTCTGCGGACGGTTTAAAAAGCATGACCGTAGATGAGTATGGGCGGGTATCCATCGAGATACAGGATGCCTTCGGCAATACGCTCATCAGCAAGGATGAAGCCGCTGGCACATGGACAGAGAGTATCTACGAATACGGCAGTGAGGCAGATGGCGATAGTGAAGAAGAGGACACTGACGAGGAAAAAGAAGAAAACGCCCGGCTGTTGGAGGAACGGACTTATCCCTTTGAACCGGATGAAAAGCGCTTCATTGTCAATGAAAATGGGGAAACCGTACCGAATTATTACATTACTGGAAAGGGAAAAGGCATCCTTTCTGGCAGCAAACATTTTTATGACGATCTGGGCAATGAAATTGGCAGTGCGGAATTTAGCAACGGGGAACTAGATGCTGCCCACTGCACTTCATGGAGCTTTAGCAAGAGCGAGACAGAGGTAATCGGGGAAGATGACGAGGCACAGACCATTTCCACCAGTTACAGCAAGACCTTAAATCCTGCCAAATACCAGCCGGAGGCAGATGCAGAGGGGTATTATGACCAGTTCAATGATGCGGTTTTAAGCGAAAACATCACAAAAACCGTAACGGATGCGGAAGGAAATACCTTATCCCAGACAAACACTGCCATCCGTGGAAAGAACAGGGTAGAGACAGCCACCACCTATGAAAGCGATGACTTTGGCAGAACCATTAAAGAAAATACAGTTACCAGAAAACAGCAGGACGGAAAATGGCTTCCTGCCTATGAGATGCAGACCCTCTCCACTTATGATGATAACGGAAATGTCAGCCAGACCGAGAAAAAAAGCCGGAAAGAGGGTGAGACGGAATGGCAGACCCAGACTGTCAAGACAGACTATGACGAGCAGGGGAAGGTGACAAAGCAATACACCCCTAGGGGCACCAAAGAGAATGTGGCAACCAAGTATGAGTATGACATTCTCGGACGTATGATTCAGTCCGAGATTCCACAGGAAAAGAAAGATGGCAGTACCAGTTACCAGAAAACCACGACAGAATATGATAATACGGGAAATGTGACGGAACAAAACGAACAGATTGACCGTGACAGGACGGCAAAAACCGAGTATACTTATGATAAGCGTGGCAACCTTGTCATGGTCAAAAGCCACTTGGAGGGGGAGAAAGAACCTGACGGTTCTTCGGCACAGTATGTCCAGTATGTCTATGACATTCAGGGGAACAAAGTGCGCCAGTTTACCGGAATGACCGCACCGCTGACGCTTACCGTGTCGGAAGTGACGGATGCAGCCGATGGTGCAGACACTTTCTCTTACGCAGGAAAGACCTATCAGTTAGAAGTCAGCGGAAAGAAAAAAGCAGATACTATTGCTGAGACCAAGTATGAATATGACGGAAAAAATCAGTTGGTTGCTTTTACTGACCCGGAGGGCAGGAGGGAAACCTATGCTTATGATGTCAACAGCAACCTGACCAAAACAGTAGACAAAAACGGCAACACCCAGAAAAACACCTATGATTATCAGAACCGTTTGAAAGAAATGGTGGCAAAGGAGAAAAAGACAGGGAAAGAGACGAAACATACTTATACCTACAATGCCTATGGAGATGTGGCGACACTGGACGATACTGCATTTGTGTATGACGATGTCTCCGGGCAGGTGACAAAGGAAACCACGAAGCTGACGAAGAATAAGGATGTGGTGAAAAACTACACCTATGACAGTGCCGGGAATAAGTCGGCTTTTTCGGTAAAAGTAGGGGATGATACGAAACTGTCACTGCAGTATACCTACGATGGAGCAAGTAAACTGACTTCTGTTACCGATGAAAAAGGGAATGATGTGGTGGAGTACGCCTATGATACGGATGGGAACCTGTCCCAGAGAACTGTGGCAGGCAATGGCATGACGACCTCTTACACATATGATTACCAGAACCATCTGACATCCTTAAAGAATCAGACGGGGAGTGCCGGAATAATATCCCAGTATAGTTCCGAATATCTTGTCAACGGGCAGAAATCCAAGGAAACTTCTGATACAGTTGATAAGGATGGTAAGAAGTCCACAAAGACTGCGACTTACACCTATGATTTATTGGGGCGTATCACGAAAGAGACCAAGACGGGCAGCGAGGACATTTCCTACACCTACGACAGCAACAACAACCGAAAAGAAATGACGGTGGGAAATAAAGTAACTGCTTACAAATACAATAAAAATGATGAACTGCTCCGTACTGATACCTTAAATACCGATACGGAGGAGGATTCTGTTGTCATCTATAAATATGATAAAAACGGAAACCAGCTTGCGACAGTCAACCGCTATGAAATTCCAAGTGACAAGAAAGATAACACTTATGTTGATATCGACGTGACACTGGGGGACAATCGGTTGAATGAGAATGTAGTCAATAATTACAATGCTCTGAATCAGTTGACACAGACGCTTACAAAGAACTATAAAGTAAGCTTTACTTATGATGCTGAGGGACTGCGTACCAGCAAGACGGTAAACGGGGAGAAGACGGTCTATGTGTGGGATGGAGACCAGCTTGTTATGGAACTCTCTGACGGCGGTAAGGTGCAGAAACGCTATATCCGTGGAAATGATCTTGTTTATGCCGATAAGGGGAATAATACCGAGAAACAGTATTATGTGACTGACTCACATGGGAATGTGGTGCAACTGACGGATGAAAGCGGCAAAGTCACAAAGACTTATGAGTATGATTCTTTTGGCAATGAAGTAAATCCAGACAGTAAGGATGATAATCCATTCCGTTACTGTGGGGAGTACTATGATAAGGAGACGGAGGAAGTGTATCTGCGGGCAAGGTATTACCAGCCGGCAGTGGGTAGGTTTCTGACAAGGGATACCTATATCGGAGAAAATGATGATCCTCTGAGTCTGCATTTATATACTTATTGTGAGAATGATGGAGTAAATAGTATTGATCCAAATGGACAAAGTGCAGTTGCAATATGGACCTCAAGTGCATGGTGGTTATGTGGATTAGATGGTCCCTTGCCAATTGGGGATGCAATATATGCGGCGGGAATAGTTGTGACAGGAGTAGTAACAGCCGTAACAGCTGAAAAAGTAGCAAAAACAGTTGTTGTGCCAAAGCCAGCACCAGCACCAAGACGTGTGCAAAGAAAAAAAGCATTATCAAAAGCACAAATAAGAGCACAAGTTAATAGTAAAACTATTGTATTAAAAGATGTGTCTAAACAGTTGCCAAAGGGAAGACACTACAAGTTAGCATATCTAGTCAATAATAATTTAATTAAGTTTGGAAAGAAACTGACATTTGTGCAAGCATTAGCTACATTAGGAATTACTTCTGCTGCCAATCGTATTACAAAAACATATAATCTTTCCAAGGCAAAATTTAAAAAATCGGTGGCAAAAAGGAAACTATCAAAAAGAGGAGCAAAAGATGGTGAGTTGGGAGTATATGCAGATAAGAAATATGCAGCTAAAGCACTAGCTTTTGTATTGAAAGCTGATTCTGCACCTGAGGTTCATGGGAGAGGATATTATGGACATTATCACGACAAAAATCATTTGATTCATATATGGTATGGAGGACCATTGACTAAACAATATGATCGTTTGGCTCGTGTAGCACAATAATGGAAAGTAATGAATATGCACCTTGTTTTGGAATGGAGAATTTTTATATATGGTTGATGAAAATGGAAATATATGTTTGTTAATTAAATTTACTTCATATTATGATTATGAGAAAGAGATGTGGTTACCTTCAATGATGAACTTGCCAGGAGGAATTTTTGGAGACAGAGAGTGTCATTGGTCTTTGGTGGAGGATACAGATGATTTTGAGTGTACCTATTGGTTTTCTTATGATGATTATGAAATTTATCGGCCATGGCAGATCAGGGAAAAATTTTATACAAAACATATGAAATTAAACGAAAATAAATTGATTGATGCAGGATTTTATAAGGTTGAGGGAAAAACTTATTCGTGGGCATATCAATGGTTTTTTCATACCTTGCGATTAAGAAAATTGGAAACTTATTTTTCGAAGATAGAAAAAATCAAACAATGGTCACAATTTTGTATGTTTGCAAAAATGGCAGGACTTCGTAATGAGACATTTTTTATTGAAAATTGGCTGCGCTTGGATATCGCCGTAAAATGGTGCGAGGAACACGGCATACCATATAAATTGGACATTCCAAAAGGCTATCAAAAGGATTATCCGGAAAATGCGCTAAAGGACTCATCCGAGAAGATTAGACATACAGCAAAGGAAAGGAGGTTTATGTCTCCGTTTGACTGGTTAAATGGGATGAAAGATAGTAGTCTTTTTATAGCAGAATTTTAGTTTATTATGTAGAAAACAATTGTAGTTTCCTTATGACCATGTAGTAGACAGGAAAAGAGACGAAACATAGTTATGATGGAGAATCCAAGTTGGCTGCTGTTACTGATGAAAATGGGAGTCAAGTGGTGGGATATTCCTATGATGCGGATGGAAACCTGTCTGAGAGAACTGTGCTGAGGAATAACCTGACGGCAACTTACACTTACGATTACCAGAACCATCTGACAGCAATGAAAAACCAGACAGGCAGTAACGGGGTAATATCCCAGTACACCTCGGAATATCTTGCTAATGGGCAGAAGTCCAAGGAAACCTCCGATATGGTTGATAAAGATGGTAAAAAATCAACCAAGACAGCTACTTACACTTATGATTTGTTAGGACGCATACAAAAGGAAACCAAAACAGGCAGTGAGGACATTTCCTACACCTACGACAGCAATAACAACCGAAAAGAAATGACGGTTGGAAATAAGGTAACTGCTTATAAATACAACAAAAACGATGAACTGCTCCGTACAGATACCCTGAATACCAACACGGAGGAGGATTCGGTTGTCATCTACAAAAATGATAAAAACGGAAACCAGTTGGCCACGGTCAACCGGTATGAGATTCCGAGTGAGAAGAAAGATGAGACTTACATCGACATCGACGTGACGCTGGGAGATAACCGGCTGAATGAGAATGTCGTGAATCACTATAATGCAGAGAACCAGCTGATACAGACTTTGACGAAAAACTATAAGGTAAGTTTTACGTATGATGCAGAGGGACTGCGCACCGGCAAGACCGTGAACGGGGAGAAGACGGTCTTTGTGTGGGATGGGGACCAGCTGGTAATGGAGTTGTCTGATAGTGGCAAGGTGAAGAAAAGGTATGTAAGAGGGCATGATTTAGTCTATTCAGATAAAGGAACAGAGAAAGAAAAACAGTATTATGTGACGGATCCGCATGGAAATATGGTGCAGCTGACAGATAAGAGTGGGAAGGTGGTAAAAACGTATGATTACGACTCGTTTGGGAATGAAGTGAAGCCGGACAGTAAGGATGATAACCCGTTTCGTTACTGTGGCGAATACTATGATAAGGAGACGGGGGAAGTGTACCTCAGGGCGAGGTATTACCAGCCGGAAGCGGGACGGTTTTTGACGAGGGATACATATACTGGGGAAAGTGATGAACCGCTGAGTTTGCATCTGTATTCTTATTGTGGGAATGATGGAGTGAATGAGCGGGATCCGAGTGGGCATGATGAAATTGTAGTGTCAGGAGGTATCTATAAAAAAGAAAAACATAAACAGTATCCATATGAATTCATTGAAAGTGCACTGAAAAAAATCTCTGACTTAGATCGACAAGGTAAAAAAAATATTATCTGGTATATAGCTGATAATGGATGGACAAAAGAGGAAAAGAAAAAAATAAGACAGAATTGTCGATATTATACTAATTTGGTTAAGACTCATTTTTTTGTAAATAAGAAAAGTATAATAAAAGAATTTAACAAAAAAAGAAAGAAAAATAAAGTGAATAGCATTACGTTCTTTTGTCATGGACAAGATAATAAATTAAAATTAGGCTATGATTATGAGAAATCACCATCTGAATTAGAGTTAAATATAAGAGATATTAAAAAGATCAAACCAAAGAGAGGATTGTTTTGGGATGTAAATACATGGTTTTACTCATGTAACACGGCAACAGATGGCAAAAAAAGTTTTGCATATAAATGGTTTAAGAGAGTGGGAGGAACAGTAATAGCATATAAAAATTATACTGATTATGCAGGGATAAATGATAACGGTGCTGGTATAGTGGAAAAGATCGTCCTTAGATTGCTGGGAGCAGGAAGATATCATCCTCAACAATCCATAAACTACCCAACATGTGATATAGATGACCTTGTGGAATATAAAGTACCTAGATACTCACCTGTACGAAAATGATCTATAAATGCATTTTAGAATAGAAGGAGATTAAGCATATGGTAAAAATATATCAATTTGTGGGAACTTTTGAATTCTACGAAATTAGTAACTATATATGGATTTTGTATGGGATTTTTTTGTTAATATATGCAACCAATAGCTCAAACCTCAATTTGTTTAAGACGACTTTATTTGGCTGGGGGCTATTGTACGGCACATATTGGGGGGGGATTACTGGTATTGGTATATTGCCTGTTTGTTTAATAACTATAACTATATGGATCATAATTGAAATCCTTATGAGCCAAAGAGAAAGTTTCTATAGTTTGACAGGGGTATTTATTTTCTTGACTCGTTTTATTCTTAGAGTGATATTATACTTAAATCACTCAATGGAAATGAAACGGTTTTCACTGTTGCTGTCAGTTGTATTGGCAATATTATGCATATTAATTCTGCATAAATTGAAAAGGTACTATAAAAGTATTTTCAAAGGAGCTTTTTGTGGGTATGTATTTATATTATTGGCGGCCGACTATCTAGTGAGCGGCGTGTGCGAGGTATTGTGGAAACAAAGTGAAGGTGCATGGAAGTTTTTTTATGAGAAAAATGCTGTGTATGAATATTTAATATATATGTCTAAAATTGAAATAAGAGAATCTTATATATTGTTCTTTTATTTGGTTACTTTTTGTGTAGTATATAGTATGGGGGTGAAATTGTTAAAATTGAGAGAATGCTGACCCGCTGAGTTTGTATCTGTAAAATATTTACTGGAGTGGATGACTATGAGTTATCAGCTCGTACATTGTATTTTGAATCGCCATCTAATAACAAAAGAACCAAAAAAAACGAAATGAGATAATAACATATATGGAGCAGCGTTAAAAAAACGATATTCAGACACATTTTTTTAAAAAAAGGCAAAGTTGTTGGCAGGAGGTCGTAATATGAAAAGCGGGGTGATCTTATTACTAATATTTTTGTGTTGTAGTATGCTGATTTCCTGTAATAATCAGAAACGTAATATAAAATCTAAAGGTAGTAATATTCCGGTATGTTCTGTAGTAGAAGAATAACCATAGAAATCAAGATTGGCAGTGAGGGTACTTCTCTGTGTTTCAAAAGTGTTTGATTACAACAAATACTGCTATTGCTAGAAAGTAGATATGGGGAATTTGTTTATTAAAAGAGGTATCATAAAATTGAATATTAATTAAATTTGGCATCCGTTGCTTTTTATATGAGCATAAGGGTGCCTTTTCTTTTGCAGGAGGAGAGCAGGATTGGGATACGTATATGACAGTAAATGTGTGTTGCTGATATTGCTGCAGATACTATGGGAGGAAACGGATGAGGAACATATTCTTTCATATGAAGAGGTGGGAAAAAGAATTTTCGATATATATGAACCGAAGCGTGTTATTTCTGGTCGTGCAGCTAGGGTTAGATTTGTCAGAAAATATGTAGAAGAATTGCATGAATTTTGTTCATACAAGCGAATGTATGAGCCGACATCATATTGTCCAGAGGTAGTCCTAACATGGATTACCCGGGAAGGTGTGAGAAATAGAGGAGTCTTTTTGAAAAGTCGTTTATTAGGATATGGCGAATTATCACTTTTGTCGGATGCGATTCTTTTCTCTAAGGGAATTGATAAGAAATGTATGATGGAGTTACTCAGCAAAATAAAACTATTAGGAAACCGACATTATGAGAATTCCATAGGGAAAGTAAGGAAACTTGATGCTGTGAGTCATTCGACCAATATTGAAGTCTTTCTTAATCTTGATGTGATTGTTGGTGCAATCCAAAAGGGTCATGTGATTTCGTTTGAGTATAAGAAATCCAGTCGGTTGCGTCTGTATCCTTTTTGCATGTCTGGTGAGTTGGGTTTTTATTACCTAACAGGAAGTTTCGAAGACTCTGATAAGATTTATCATTTCAGAGCAGCACTCAAGCATATTGCGGAGGCAAAGTATATGTTTTTTCTAAGGCTGGGGCAACGGATAAATTGGATGTATATGACTTAGATGCGGATATATGGGAAAGTGCTGTTATGCCGGGGACCAGTACGATTCTTGGTGCAGTTTGTGTGGATAACCGTATATTTGTGTTGAAGGAAGAAGGGGAAGGTATATATTGGGTCGAGTATCTTCCGGAAGATAATGCTTTTGAAGAAGCCGGAATAGTATGTCCTTATACAACTTCAGATCACTTTGCCACACCGGTGGTCATCAGTGGAAAAATTTATATGGTAAAGGAAACGGAAACAAAGAATGTTTTTGTATATGATGCTTATTCCGATGAATGGAGCGAAATTTCAGCAATGAATTTAACAAAAAAAGAATCGCTGCTTTCTGCCTGCGAAAATGAACTTTACAGCATTGGTGGCGAAATGACAGGCTTTGGTGTGTTAGATGTGGTAGAGCAGTATACAATCAAAGCTCAAACGATAAAAAAGCAGATGACAATTAATAAGGGAGAAATTTACGAACTACAGGTAACTGCCGGAAATTTGGCAAAAGATCAGAGTCAGATTGTAACATTGTCAATTGATCCTGACAAACTGAACTTTCAATCCGCATCTTCTTTTGAGGAAGAAGCGGATTTGAAAGAGGGAGTTGATGGGGTAAAACTCTTAAAATATCAACCGAAAAAAGGCGTTATGGTTCTAAAGTTGACAGGGAGCATGGAACGAGGGAATTCTTGTGAAGCCTATCAATCGGTTCCGGTAGAAGCTAAAATGGATGGAAAGACAACCGTTGAAATTACTTTGACCGAAAGAAAACAGGCTTAGAAAGAAGGAGAGGTCATGACAAAAGAACGATGGATAGTTGTTGTCAGCATTATGATGTGCATTCTTGGATGTGTTTGCTTTTGGCTGGTACAAAAAAATATCCATAAAGAACAGCAAACGAAAACAGAAGAGAAAAGTATTTATAAAACTTTGAGTGAATCGGATAAAAAGGCTGCGGACATTTATGCAGAACTTTATGAAGAGTCTGCGGAAAATGTATCGCGGATATATCAAAAAGCGCATTGAAGGATATTCGGTAGCAGCCATAACGGGTGAAAAGGAGTTTATGGGGCTCACCTTCAAGCTGAGTGAAAATACATTGATTCCAAGGCAGGATACGGAAACCTGGCTTGAAAAGGTCATACAGTATCATAGAAATGATCCTGAATTGTTTGTCGCTGATCTTGGGACGGGGAGCGGAGCTATTCTTCTTAGCTTCCTCTACTATTGCGGAGGTGCGCATGGTGTCGGTATTGATATATCTGAAGATGCGCTTGCAATTGCCAAGGAAAACGGAATTCAGCTGAAAATGGAAGACCGCGTGGAATGGCGTTTGGGCAATTACCTGACAATGCTCAAAGAAGGAGAGCTGTTTGACGGCATATTGAGCAATCCTCCGTACATTCCGTCAAAGGATATTTCAGGACTGGCTCCTGAAGTACAGAGAGAACCCAGAATTGCATTAGACGGCGGGGAAGACGGCCTTGATTTTTACAGAGAGCTTGCCAAGGAAGCGGCAAATCATTTAAAAGAAGGCGGTTTTCTGGCTGTTGAATATGGCATTGGGCAGACGCAGCCAATACTGGATATGCTGAAAGACAGCGGTTCATTTGAGGATTTCGAAGTCATAAAGGATTACGGCGGTATAGAAAGAGCTATATATTGCAGAAAGAAGTTTTAAAAATGGATACAAAACGAATTCATGTAAATGAGTCGTATTATAAAGAAGAAGTTTTCAAGTTAGGTAAAATATTAAGAGAGGGCGGACTTGTTGCGTTTCCAACGGAAACAGTATATGGACTTGGCGGCAATGCGCTGGATGCAGATGCTGCGAAAAAAATATATGCGGCAAAAGGAAGGCCATCCGATAATCCGCTGATTGTACATGTTTCCGGCAGGGATGAAGTAGAAAAATATGTAGAGCATGTAGGAAGCATAGAAAACAAATTAATGGAGAAGTTCTGGCCCGGGCCGCTTACGATTGTTTTTCCGAAGAAAGATATCATTCCGAAAGAAACCAGCGGAGGTCTTGATACAGTTGCATTAAGGTGCCCGCAGAATGCTGCGACAAGAGCCCTTATTAAGGCAGCCGGTGTTCCTCTTGCGGGCCCCAGTGCAAACATTTCGGGAAGGCCCAGTCCGACAACAGCAGATGATGTGTTCCATGATATGAATGGGAGAATCAGTGCTGTAGTGGATGATGGTCCATGCAACATAGGGCTTGAATCTACCATTATCGGTGTAGAAAATGGAGAAATCGTTGTTTACCGGCCCGGCGGCATCACGCTTGAAATGCTTCAGGAAATAGGACCCGCCAGAATGGACAGCAATCTGATTGTTGATACAGGTCATCCTAAAGCACCGGGCATGAAGTACAGGCACTATGCACCGAAAGCGCCTTTGACTGTATACACAGGAGACAGAGATTCTGCAGCCGCTAAAATCCTTGAAAAGGTTCATGAAGGAGATGTAAGTAAAATCGGATTTTTTGTCAGTGAAGAAACGGCTAAGATGCTTCCTGAAGATGCGATCTGCTATATCTGGGGCAAAAGAGAGGATAAGGAAAGCTTCGCACATAACTTATTCACAGGGCTGTTATATTTCAATGAGCAGCCTGTTGAGCAGATATACGGTGAAGGAACAGATCAGGCAGGTATAGGCCGCGCCATCATGAACAGACTGAAAAAAGCATCAGGCGGGCATATCGTGGTCGAGGAAAAAGAAACTTAATATAAAATTATTATGTATACACTTAATAGGTAATTGAATGAAGCTTTAAGTGCAGTAGTGGTAATTGATACATTTAAACCGTACATAGCGCATATTTATTTGCAATAAACTCCAATAAGGCGTATACTTTACGTAAAAGTTTATGTATTTTGACGAAAGGGAAAAATATGAGAATAGCCATTGCAAGTGACCATGGCGGAGTGGGATTAAAATCAGTTTTGATTAAACATTTATCCGACAAGAACATTGATTATGTTGATTGCGGCACTTATACAGAAGAATCCTGTGATTACCCTGACTATGCAGAAAAAGCGTGCAGGCTGGTGCAGAATGGCGAGGCAACGTATGCTGTCCTTGTTTGCGGTACCGGTATCGGCATGTGCATCGCAGCTAATAAAATGAAGGGAATCAGAGCGGCACTGTGCGGTGATGAATTTTCAGCACACTTTACCCGTGCCCATAATGATGCCAATGTATTGACACTTGGCGCAAGGGTTATCGGGCCAGGACTTGCTGAATCTATTCTCGACACTTTTTTATCCAGTGAATTTGAGGGCGGACGTCATGCCCGTCGTTTGGAGAAAATAAAAAAGATAGAAAACGAGGAATTGTAAGATGTATGAAGATCTCAAGGAACAAACAAGAAATTCCTTTAATGAGCTTTGCGAAACAGCCCAGTTTAAACCTGGCAGTTTAATTGTGGTCGGAGGATCTTCCAGTGAAGTAAGGGGAGGCGTGATTGGAAAGGACAGCTCTTATGAAGTTGGAAAGGCTGTTACAAGTACAATTATCGAGGAAGCGGGCAAAAGACATTTGAGGCTTGCTTTTCAGTGCTGTGAACATTTAAACCGTGCTCTCATTATGGAAAGGGAAGATGCTGAATTCTTTGGGTATGATGAAGTTACAGTCGTTCCATGGCTTCATGCCGGCGGTGCATTTTCTACAAGTGCCTTCTATCAGTTCAAGGATCCTGTTGCAGTTGAAAGAGTAGCTGCCAGCGGAGGTATTGATATAGGTTTGACTATGATTGGAATGCATCTTAAGAGAGTGGCTGTACCCATCCGGCTGAAAGCAAACAGAATCGGACAGGCTTATGTTTCTGGTGCAAAAACCAGGCCGCCTCTTATAGGTGGTGAACGTGCCCATTATACAAGAGAGGATGGAATGGATTAAGATTTCAGAATCTCTTTATGGAATGATAATTGGAAATAGTTAAATTCGTGGGGATTTCAAGGAGGAAGGGAATATGGAGCATTTAAAAGCTGATCAGGCAGTATATGAAGCAATCCAGAAGGAATTAGGCCGCCAGAGGGATAAACTGGAAATGATCGCCTCTGAAAATATTGTCAGCTATGCTGTAATGGAAGCTCAGGGAAGCGTATTGACCAATAAATATGCGGAAGGATATCCGGGCAAGAGATATTATGGCGGATGTGAATATGTTGATATCGTTGAGCAATTGGCTATCGACCGTGCTAAAGAACTTTTTGGTGCAGAACATGTCAATGTTCAGCCGCATTCCGGCTCACAGGCAAATTTTGCCGTTTATTATGGGCTGCTGAATCCTGGTGACACAGTCATGGGCATGAACCTTACGGACGGTGGTCATCTGACACACGGAAGTACGGTCAATATCTCCGGAAACTATTTCAATTTCGTTCCTTACGGTGTCAGAAAAGAAGATGAACTTCTTGATTATGAAGCAATGGAAAAGATTGCCAAGGAAGTACAGCCAAAATTAATTATCGGCGGCACCAGCGCGTATTCCCGTATTATCGACTTTGAACGTATTGCAGCAATTGCAAAAGAAGTTGGCGCATTATTCATGGTCGATATGGCTCATTTTGCAGGTCTGGTTGCAGGCGGCGAATATCCAAGTCCGATTCCTTGGGCAGATATCGTAACGACAACTACACATAAGACACTTCGCGGACCAAGAGGCGGTGTCATCATGTGCAAGGAACAGTATGCAAAAGCCATTGATAAGGCTGTTTTCCCAGGCATGCAGGGGGGACCGCTGATGCATATCATTGCAGCAAAAGCGGTTGCTTTCGGTGAAGCACTCTCTGATGACTTCAAACAATACGCTAAACAGATCAAACGCAATGAAAAAGTTCTTTCTGATGAACTGCAGCGTGTCGGAATCCGTGTTGTTTCCGGCGGTACGGATACTCATGTACTCTTAGCTGATATGCAGGCCGTAGGCACAACCGGCAAAATAGCACAGAATGCTTTGGATGAAGTCGGCATTACTGTCAATAAGAACACAATTCCATTCGAAACGCTCAGCCCGTTTGTGACAAGCGGCATTCGTCTGGGATCCCCGGCCTTAACAACCAGAGGGCTTGTTGAGGAAGACTTTGTTGAAATTGCTGATATCATTGCAACAGTAGTCAAGAATCCTGAAGATGAAGCTGTTAAATCAGCATGTGCTGAAAGAGTCAAAAAACTTTGTGAAAAGTATCCGCTCTATCAGGATCTCTAATTGAACGAATATAATTTCAAAAAGGGTGAGTACGTAATGCAGGCGCAGGCGTACCCGCCCTTTTTTGATTCAGTGATATTGGGGGGCAGTGCATCATGTGTGCTATAATTTAAACCATAGGGAATGGAATTCAAACACTCGATAAGGAGTTGGTGTATATGACAAAGAAAAAAGGCATAATAGCAATTATTGTTGTCATCTTGATTATTATTTCAGGTGCATACTATTGGTACACGAAATCAAATGAAACTAAAAAGGATGATTACACACTGGGAACTGTTGCAAGGAGCAATATAGGTTTGTCTATTGATGCGACAGGAACTATTGAACCGGTAAACAGCGTTGATTTGTCTGCGACAGCATCCGGTACATTGGAAAAGGTTTATGTCAAGCAGAATGAAAAAGTCACTAAGGGCGAGACATTGGCAACCATCGAATCAAAAGCACTGACCTCCACAATGAAACAGGCTCAGAATACATTGTCGAATAAGGAATCCTATTACGACAGATTGAATAACCTTTATAAACAGGGAGCGATATCTTATCAGGAAATGGACAATGCCAGACTTGATTATTTAAATGCACAGGCATCCTATGACAAAGCACAGGCAGATGTCAATGATACAGTCATTGTTTCCCCAATGGATGGGGTTGTCATCGGTGAACCAATGAAGGAAGGGGAAACCGTCTCCCAGGGGCTGTCCAGCCAGATGGTCATTGTGAGCGTTGCTGACCTTTCTTCCATGCGTATTGAGCTTCTGGTAGATGAAACAGATATTGGAGAAGTAGCCGTCGGACAGGGTGTAGAATTCACCGTTGATGCGTATCCGAATAAGACATTCCATGGTGTTGTTACTGATATTTCCAAAAAGCAGTATTCCTCATCCAGCTCTTCCTCCAGCTCTTCCAGCTCTGTCGTATATTATACGGTTTATGTTGGAATCAATAAGGACGAATTGGATGGGCTCTACCCCTCTATGACTGCCCGCGCAACAATCAAGGGACGTCAGGATGATGATGTCTTGACTGTTCCGGTAACTGCAGTCAGAACAGATTCAAATGGATCTTACCTATATGTAAAGGATGGAGACGGAATCAAAAAGTCCTATATAAAGACAGGAATTACGACAGATAAGGCCGTAGAGGTGCTTTCTGGTGTAAGCGAAGGCGATCAAATCGTCGTAAGCGGTACTGTATCTCAGGAAAAAACTGCGGCTCCGACGACAAAGGATACGCGGAGAGGACCGGGGTTCTAATGGCAATAAAAACAGATGAGCAAGCTGAAGAAGTTATCCGGCTCCAGGGAATAGGAAAGAGTTACTACATCGGTGATCAGGAAGTGCCTGTATTGACGCATATAGATCTTTCCATCACTAAGGGGGAATTCGTGTCGATTATGGGCCCTTCCGGGGCTGGCAAGTCCACACTGATGAATATCTTAGGCTGTCTTGACCGGCCGACAAAAGGGTCCTATAAATTAGACGGAAAAGAAGTCGCTAATCTGACAGATAAAGAATTGGCATATACCAGAAACAAGAAGATTGGATTTGTTTTCCAGAGCTTTAATCTGCTGCCGCGCCTGTCAGCTCTTGATAATGTTATTCTTCCAATGATATATGGAAATGTCTTTAAAAAAGAGCGCAAAGAACGTGCAGTGAAAATGCTGGAATCAGTGGGGCTGGGTGACCGTATAGACCACATGCCGGCGGAAATGTCAGGCGGCCAGAGACAACGCGTTGCCATCGCCAGAGCATTGGTCAATGATCCCGCCATTATCATGGCAGATGAACCTACAGGGAATCTTGACAGCCACTCGACCAGGGAAGTCATGGAGATATTTGCTGATCTTTATAAAATGGGGAAGACGGTTATACTGGTTACCCACGAAACGGATGTAGCCAATTATGCCAACCGCCATGTCGTATTGTCTGATGGCCATATTAGCAAAGACTTTAAGGGGCGTTTGCTATGACAAATATATATTTTGAAAGTGTATTGATGGCCTGGAGTTCTATCATCAGCAATAAAATGCGGTCGCTATTGACAATGCTCGGTATTATTATCGGTGTTGCTGCGGTCATTGCATTGATGTCTATAGGTTATGGTGTCCAGTCATCAATCGAAAGCAATATCTCAAGCCTGGGAACGAATACAATCACTATTACTCCTGGTACAGGCAGAAAGCCCGGCATAAGGCCGGCTGCCGGTTCTATGCAGACTTTGACATACAAGGATTATGAAGCAATAAAGAATCTTCCTAATATCTCTTATGCAGCGCCGCTGGTCAATACGAGCTATGTCGTTGTCAATGGCAACAAGAACTGGACAACCCGCATCTATGGATGTACAGAAGACTATGCCAAGCTTTCAGATCTGAATGTTTCAGAAGGACGTTTCTGGACGGCAAGAGAATATAATGAAAGAGCAAGAGTGGCTGTTATCGGCCAGACGGTAGCAACAAGCTTATTTGGAGAGGAATCCCCGATCGGGCAGAAGATACGTATCAATGGCGATCCGTTTACCGTTATTGGACTGCTTGAGGCGAAAGGGTATTCCTTTATGGATCAGGACGATCGTATCCTCATTCCGTTTACTACCGTACAGGAAAGAATGCTCCATATAACATATGTCAATAATATTGCCATCTCATCGGAAAACAGCAGTGATTTAAGCCAGATAGAAACGGATGTTACGAACCTGCTGAGACTCAGGCATCATATAGCAACCGGGGCTGATGATGATTTTTCCATTCAGAATTCTCAGGATCTTCTGAAGACAATGGAATCAACGACCAGAACATTGACCATTTTCCTGGGAAGTATCGCTGCTATTTCCCTTTTGGTAGGCGGTATCGGCATCATGAATATCATGCTCGTTTCCGTTACGGAGCGTACCAAGGAAATCGGCATCAGGAAAGCACTTGGAGCAACTTATGAAATGATTATTGTCCAGTTCTTGATTGAATCGGTGACAGTCAGTGTCGCCGGCGGGCTGATCGGGGTCATCCTTGGAATTATTATTTCAAAGATCATTCCTTATGTTTCTACCTTAACCACGGTTTTGACAGTAACCCCAATCTTGGGATCTTTCTTATTCTCTGTGCTTATTGGTTTGATTTTTGGTATATATCCAGCACAAAAGGCTGCCAAATTGAACCCAATTGATGCCCTTCATTATGAATAAGTCAGATAATTGATTTCCTGTTTTATAGAACTGATTATTTCTTTATTATGTCTGATATGCTAAAATTTTACAGAGATCAGCATTAACTTGCATCTGATGATTTTTCAGACTATTTCACAGTATAAGCAAAATAGGGAAGAGACCGTTGAACTGATGTATTGTTAATTTTTATGTACCTAATGGAGGTAAAGTATGGATTTTTCGCTGACAGCCAAACAGCAGGAGCTAATCGGATTAGCTAAAGAAATTAGTGAGAAGGAAATAGCTCCCAGAGCCTTGGATATTGATAAAAGCGGAGTTATGGATGAAGATCTTCTTAATATTTTGAAACAGTCAGGAATGACTACCCTGGCTGTGCCAGCTGAGTATGGCGGACCAGGACTTGATCTTCTTACGGTTGCTCTGGTGACAGAAGAAATCGCAAAGGGGTGCGCTGGTGTTGCTACTGTCTGTGCTGCTAACTCCTTAGCTTCTTTCCCGGTTGTTGTAGCGGGTTCTGAAGAACAGAAAAAAGAATACTTCGACTGCCTGAATAAGGGCGGCATGGCATGTTTCGCACTTACCGAACCGGGGGCAGGATCTGATGCCGGGGCTGTTGCGTGCAAGGCAAAAAAAGTAGAAGGCGGATATCTGCTTAATGGTACGAAATGCTTCATCACCAATGCACCGATTGCTGATAAGATCACTCTCTTTGCAAATACAAGAGAATTCGGCGGCATTCGCGGGCTGACTGTATTTATGGTGGATAGAAATACACCGGGCGTTACAATTGGCAAAGAAGAAGACAAGATGGGTATCAGAGCATCTGCTACATCTGAAATCATTCTTGATGACTGCTTCGTGCCGGCAACGGCTCTGGTAGGCAGAAATGGTATGGGATTCCGTATTGCGATGGAAACTTTAGAGAAGTCCCGTCCTATTGTAGGCGCCATTTCCGTCGGCATTGCACAGGCGGCTCTTGAACATGCCATTCACTATGCCCACCAGCGCAAGCAGTTCGGACAGAAGATTGCATCGTTCGAAATGGTTCAGGAAATGATTGCCGATATGGTCATGAAGACAGAAGCTGCAAGAGCTCTTGTTTATAAAGCCTGCTGGCTTGAAATGAACAATGATAAACAGGCTTCTCTGTATTCTTCCATGTCCAAGTGCTATGCATCTGATGTGGCAATGGAAGTAACTACGACTGCCGTGCAGGTTATGGGCGGCAATGGATATTCCCGTGAAAATCCGAATGAAAAATACATGCGCGACGCCAAGATCATGCAGATTTATGAAGGAACCAATCAGGTACAGAGACTGGTTATCGCCAATGCTGCATTGTATTAATTGGAAATTTTAATTGACATTTCCGTCTGGAATGTTAAAATATTTTTATCATTATAGCAATGACGAAGACAGAACTCCCAAGTTCTCTCATAGGGATCCGATGATAGTGGAACATTGGAAGGGTACCGGAGTTTATTCACTTCAGAGCTTTTGGCTGAACGGAGTAGGCCAAACGTAGGGACTGCGTTAAGGTTTTCAAGATATAAATTAGGGTGGTACCGCGAGTAAGAGAACCTCGCCCCTTTGCCGGGGCTGGGTTCTTTTTTTATTTAATTATTTGATTGTTCACTTTTCTGATTACATCAAAAAAGTATTTTTACAGGAGGGGACTGGAACATGGACAAGGATTTAGAAGAGCTTAAGGTAAAAGCTCAGCAAATGCTTAAAAAATGCAGAGAGGGTGACTTAAGTGTAGAAAACCTGCCTGATGTCCGCAAATCTTTAAACAATCTGCTGAATGATATCAAATCTCACAAATTGCTCGAGGATGTCGAATTCATGAAAATTGCAAAGGAACTTGGCAATGAGGTTGTTAATTTCATCAATACTGATTTAGCTGAATTGCAGAAATCTGCCGAAGAAAAAATCAGTGCAGCAGTTGATGAAAGAGAACTGCAGGATGCCAAAGTATTTTATCTTGGCAAGAAAGGAAAGCTGACCGCAATCCTTAAAAACATGAAAGACGTTCCCACAGACCAGCGTCCGGTTATCGGCACTGCAGCGAATACAGTCAGGGCTGCTGTTGAATCTTTCATCGGTGAAAAGCAGGCACAGCTTAAGGCAAAGCGTCTCGAAAGCCAGATTAAAAATGAGACCGTTGATATTACACTGCCCGCCAGACACCATAAGGCCGGCCATGTCCATCCATTGCACAAAGCTTTGAGAAAGATCATGGAATCCTTTGTTCGTATGGGTTACTCTGTCGAAGAAGGACCGGAAATCGAATCGGATTATTATAACTTTGAATGCCTCAACCTGCCGAAAGATCATCCCGCCAGAGATATGCAGGATTCATTCTATATAACAAATGAAATTCTCTTAAGAACACACACTTCTCCGGTTCAGGCCCGCACCCTTAGAAGACATGAACCAAACTCTCCAATCAGAATGATTGCTCCTGGCAAAGTTTTCCGCTGGGATAATGATGCTACACATTCTCCTGTATTCCATCAGGTAGAAGGCTTAGTCGTCGATAAGGGCATCAGCTTTGCTGATTTGAAAGGAACACTGGAAATTTTCTTAAAGGATCTGTTTGGTTCCGATACAAAGATCAGATTCAGAGCCAGCTACTTCCCGTTCACAGAACCATCTGCTGAAGTCGACATCTCCTTTGCTTCCAGAACTCATGATGAGGGCGGAGATCCTGACTGGCTGGAAATTCTTGGCTGCGGCATGGTGCATCCTCAGGTATTGAGCCTTAACGGGTATGATCCGCAGCAGGTGAGCGGCTTTGCCTTCGGTATGGGTATTGAACGTATTGCCATGCTGCTTTACGGAATTGATGATCTTAGAAACTTCTATGAAAATGATGTAAGATTTTTGGAACAGTTCTAAGACAGAGAGGGGATATTAGAATGAATGTATCTTTAAAATGGCTGAGTACATTAGTTGATATAAAGGGCCTCGATGCTGAAGAAATGGCCGAAACTCTGACTATAGACGGAATACCGGTTGAACATGTCATTTATCCGGGAAAGAACCTCAGGGGCGTTGTAACCGGGGAAATACTCAGCGTTGACAAGCATCCTGATGCAGACCGCCTTTTAGTCTGCAAGGTCAATGTTGGAAGCGGCAAAACCGTTCAGATTGTTACCAGTGCACATAATGTTGAACCGGGACAGATTGTACCGGTCGCTCTGGATGGTGCACATGTGCCGGCAACTCATGATGCAAGCCAGCCTTCGGGTCTGAAATTTGGTGATACACTGATCAAGGCAGGAAAGCTCAGAGGTGTTGAATCTGCCGGAATGATGTGTTCCGCTGGTGAGATGGGCCTTGATTTGAATCTTTATCCTGAACTTAATAAGGAAGGTATTCTGATTCTTCCCAAGGATACACCTGTAGGGAATGATATTCATACCTTATTTGACTTGGATGACGTTGTTTATGAAATGGAACTGACTGCCAACAGAGCCGACTGCTTCAGTATGATAGGTATGGCGCTTGAAGTTGGTGCAATTTTCAACCGCAAGGTCACTTTGCGGGAAATCGCAGTCAGGGAAACGGGTCTCCCGATTGCTGGCCGCGCTTCCGTTCATATCAGTGATTCCAAATACTGCAAGCGTTTTTGCGGACGCCTCCTGGAAAATGTCACCATTACACGTTCTCCTGTGTGGATTGAAAACCGCCTGAGAAGCAACGGAATCAGGCCAATCAATAATGTGGTTGATGCGGCCAATTACGTTATGCTCGAAATCGGGCAGCCTCTTCATACGTATGATTATGACAAGATTGACGGCCATTCATTGACATGCCGTCATGCAGAAGAGGGAGAAAAGATAGTAACCCTCGATGAAAACGAGAGAATCTTATCCTCTTCCGATCTTGTTATTGCTGATGGAAGCAATACGGCTGCATGCATCGCCGGTGTCATGGGAGGACTGAATTCCGAAGTTACGGAATCGACGAAGAACGTCCTCCTGGAAGCAGCTGTTTTCGACAGCGCATCCATAAGACGTACTTCACGCCGCCTGGGCCTTCGTTCTGAAGCGTCCGGCCGTTACGAAAAGGGAATCAACCCTGCAAGAACGGAAATGGCCATTAATAGAATCTGCCAGCTTCTGGAAGAACAGGGAGCCTGCCAGGTTGCATCCGGAATGGTTGATGAATATCCGGTCAAAGCTGAGCCGCAGATCATCGTTACATCTGTAAGAAAAATCAATGAATATATCGGCATTGAAATTCCTGCTGAAAGAATCATCAATATCCTGACCAGCCTTCATTTCGATGTCAAGGAATCGGAAGGAACGCTTGCAGTCACTGTTCCTGATTTCAGGCTTGATCTTGAAGGAATGCCTGATCTGGCAGAAGAAGTGGCAAGAGTATACGGGTATGCGAATATTCCTAATAAGACCCCATGGAGCGCTATTAAGAAGGGCAGCATCTCAGATGAGCAGAAAGTTCTCTTCAATATCAGCGATACCTTGATTGCCGACGGAATGTCTCAGGTTGTAAATTACAGCTTCATGGATAAGAAGGAACTGAAAAAGCTCAACTATCCTGAAACGGATAAGGTTTACAACGCAATCAAGATCATGAATCCTATTTCAGAAGAATATCCTGATATGAGAACAACGCTGCTGCCAGGACTTCTTCACACTCTGGCTTACAATCTGGCACAGCATAATGAACAGATTTCTATCTTTGAACATGGACATGTTTATCAGCCAAAGTCGCTTCCATTAACAGAACTTCCTTATGAATATGCACTGGTTTCCGGTCTGCTTTGCGGTGGTCCTGAAGAAAAAGGATATCCAAACAGCGACAGGGAATATGATTTCTTTGATGTCAAGGGAATCATGGAAGATGTATTCAAGGCACTGAACATCAAGGGGTATGAAACTGTAAGGTCCACATATCCTGTATTCCATCCAGGTATTTCTGCGGACTTTGTCAAAGATGGAAAGGTAATCGCTTCTTTTGGCGCATTGCATCCTTCCGTGCTGGATCAGATGAATATAAAGAAAAAGGTTTTCGGTTTTGTCATTTCCATTCCGGAAGTCCTTGTCATTGTCGATGAGGTCATAGATTATCATAAGATTCCTAAATTCCCATCCTCGACAAGAGATCTGTCAATGATGGTTCCGACGCAGTACATGAATATTGATGTAGAAAAGATCATTCATGATGCAGCAGGAGATAATCTGGAATCCCTGTATCTGTTCGATCTGTATCAGGGAGAACAGGTTAAGGAAGGCTTCAAGAGCATGGCCTACAAACTGTCTTTCCGCGCAGCAGACAGAACCCTTACCGATGCAGAAGTGGATCAGTGGGTGAACAATATTGTCAATGCACTTGCAAAGGCAGGAATTAATTTAAGAGCGTAACACCAATAAAAAAGGAGCACATGCCGAAAAGGCAGTGCTCTTTTTTTAATTGGTATGGATCCTGATAAACGAATATATTGAACCACAGAAGTTATTCCGGCCCAAGTCCGTCTCTCTTTTCATTCCGGTGGACAATGTAGCTGGCTACTTTCTTTCCGGCAGCCGACATCTGATGTCCTGTGTTTTTGAACTTATGCATCGTTGTCGATTTCGAATGGATATTAGGCTTCATATCAGGATTTATATTTCCTCTCTTGACTGAGGTTGCCCTGATTTTTTCCGGATGGAAATAGTTTCTGAGCATCACCATGGCCCGGGTCGGTTTTAAATCTGCATCAAAGCTGTAAATATCCACGGCTGCATAACAAAGCTGCGGGTAAGCATGTACGCAGATATGAGATTTATCTCCGTAAGCAGCAATGATT
>ENA-OUQN01000434-OUQN01000434.1-human-gut-metagenome-genome-assembly--contig:-NODE-434-length-34262-cov-11.158067_pt1 | contig 34262 bp, 29 predicted proteins | sample MGYA00237950_ERZ548832 | MGnify/ENA primary metagenome ERZ548832 (study PRJEB26490, sample SAMN05194703) | human gut metagenome | biome: terrestrial biome; feature: human-associated habitat; material... | reverse complement strand
CAGTATTTTTATTAACAATACCGCAAAAAAAGGAGAAAGCAAGTTTCACCTCGCTTTCCCCCGATAGTTTACAGGGACAACTTGTATATCATTGCCATTTTTTTTCGTCCACAAGGGAGCAAAATGCGTAAGAACCGAGTGGAGAAAAATGGTGAAATTGCATTTCCCTATGGTCCCTTCTTCTATGTAGCATCATTTCTTCTTCGAATAAGTTGCCTGTGTGGAATGTGTGATGTTACGGAGTTTGTTAATATTCTCCGTAATATTTTACACAAAATATTCGTTATTTCAGATAAGTATTTGTATCTTTGCATATATAATAGCAATTACATGAAAAGTGACTCAATCAGAGACATATTGCAAAAGCAAGGTGGCTTCATAACAGCGGGCGAAGTGAAAAGCCGTGGCGATTATGAACAACTCCGTAGTGCCACAAAAAAAGGAATGCTTATGAGGCTTCGCAAGGGCATCTATGTGGAAACGTCGGCTTTGGCCAACAACATGATAGATGTAGAGCGCATTGTGCCCCATGGGGTGCTTTGTCTTTACAGTGCATTCGCTTACTATGGACTGTCTACACAGGTGCCTTCTTCCACCTGTATTGCAATAGAAGCAAAACGAAAAGTTCGTTTGCCAGAATTTCCTCCAATCGACCTTTATTTTTGGAAGAAAGAAAACTTGGAGTTTGGCGTTATTGAAAAAGTGATTTCGGGTTACAGTGTTCTTATTACAGATATGGAGCGCACAGTTTGTGATGCAGTAAAATACCGAAATAAAATTGGACTTGATGTTTGCGGTGAAGTCATAGACAACTTCCTTAAAAAGGAAAGCCGCAATATCTCTTTGCTTCATGACTATGCGCAAAAGCTCAGAGTGAATAAAATATTGACTACATATTTGGAAACAAGACTATGACGAAAAATATCGGGAAATCGATTCGAATGCGTTTGCTGAACCTCGCAAAAGAGGAAAAGCAAGAATATATGAAAGTGTTGGTTAGGTACTTGCACGAGCGCTTGCTGTTTCGTATATCCTCAAGTCCTTACAAGAGGCACTTTCTGTTGAAAGGTAGTTCGTTGCTGTTCGCTTTGGATAGGTTTAAGGCTCGTCCAACAATCGACATTGATTTGTTGGGTGAACGCATCAGTAATGATAAGGATAATCTGAAAGTTGTATTTGAAAAGATATGTAGCATTGAATGCGAGGACGATGGCGTTTTCTTTGATACTTCATCGCTTGAATTGGAACCAATAGCCATTGACAAGAAATATCCTGGCACTTGTGTGAAAATTGAGGCTCATTTAGATACAATTGTTCAACAAGTATCTGTCGACATTGGCTTTGGAGATGTGGTTACGCCTTATCCACTGCCATTGGATTACCCATTGTTGTTGTCAGATGTTCCAGCCGTAGAACTGTATGCCTATTCATTGGAAACGTTGATAGCGGAGAAGTTTCATGCGATGGTAGACCGTGATGAGAGCAATAGCCGCATGAAAGATTTTTTTGATGTGTATCAGTTGTTCACCAACCACGAAATCGACCGAACACTACTTGCAGAAGCTATTGTTTGCACTTTCAAGAATAGAAACACGCCATACAGGGAACACTTGGCTCTTTTTTCTGATGCGTTTGCTACAGATAAAATACGTAATACTTGGTGGAGTGCGTTCTTAAAAAAGATACGTTGGAAAGAGCAGGTGGACTTCTCTGCTGTAATGAAATGTATCAAAGAAAATTTGCAAGAATATTGGAACGAAGAAACATTGGGGCAGTAGTGCGCTAATTTGTGGAAGGCTACTATCAACCGCAGGAGAGTTTTTTCTGGGGAGATATGAAAATCCCGGTGGGCTTTTGGGGGGCTCACCGGGATTTGTTGGGTGTGGGGGAGGTGTGGGACTGCTTTTAGTTAGACAGTTTTTTTCACCTTATTTCTCTATTTCTTTTGGCATTCTTGTTTGCATTCGCTTTTGCCGTTCTTGCACTCTTGCTTTCCGTCCTTGCATTCGCCTTTACTTGTGCATTCTTGTTTGCACTTTTGAGCGGCCTTGTCGCATTTTTGAATTGCTTTGTCACACTTTTGAGCGGCTTGGTCACATTTTTGCTTTGCCTTGTCGCACTTTTGAGCGGCTTGGTCACATTTTTGTTTTGCCTTGTCGCACTTTTGAATGGCTTGGTCGCATTTTTGCTTTGCTTGGTCGCACTTTTCGACAGCGTTTTTACATTCTTTGTCTACTTTTTCGCATTTTTGGGCAGCACAAGTTTGCTTCTTACATTGCTGTGTGGCGGTGGTCTGTGCACAAACAGCTGCTACGCTCATCAGAGCCACAAAAAATGCCATCATCATTTTTTTCATAACCTTCAATCGATTTAAAATTAAACATTGTGTTTCTTAAAATGCAAACTTAGTATATAATTCATAATTTTCAAACAATTAAAAACAAATTGTTTATTAATTGTAGCAAAAAAATGTTATTTCGCACCGTTTTCCTACAGTCGTTTACTTTTTTGGAGTTTTTGGTGTAAGGGTGGTGTGGGGCTGTGGTGAGGCGGTAGTGGACTGGTGGCAAATTGCTTGTGATACAGTGCTAATTTGTTTTATTAATGTTAAAAACGAGGTTGTTTTCCTTAAAAAAGCACACCCCGACCGACAAACAGTCGGCATAATTGGAAAAAAATTGCTAACTTTGCAGTTAGTATAAACAGTATTGCGCAATGGATGTAAACAAAGTTCTTTTTATTTCTCAAGAAATTTCACCTTATTTACCTAACACACCTATGGCTGTGACAGGTCGCGAATTACCACAAGCCGTGCAAGAAAGCGGTTTGGAGGTGCGCACTTTCATGCCTAAATACGGTTTCATCAACGAACGCCGCAATCAGCTCCACGAAGTGATTCGCCTTTCGGGTATGAACATCACTATCGACGATGCCGACCACCCACTCATTATCAAGGTAGCCACTTTGCAGCCTGTTCGTATGCAGGTGTATTTTATCTACAATGAGGACTACTTCACCAAGAATATCACCAAGGAGCTTGAAACCGTGACTTCTCCATCTGACAACGATGAGCGTAGCATCTTCTTCGTGCGTGGCACTCTCGAAACTGTGAAGAAGCTCCGTTGGGTACCAGAGGTGATTCATTGCACAGGTATGATTACAGCCCTTGCGCCTCTTTATATTAAGGACTATTATGCCGACGACCCATCGTATCAGGGCGCTAAAGTGGTGTACTCGCTTTGCGACGACGACTTCTCTGAGCCATTCGACGCACGCCTCTACGAAAAGTTGAAATTCGATGGCATGAAGGAAGAAAACATTGCTTGGACTAAGGACTTGGCACTCGACAAGGTGGGGCTCACCAAACTTGCGCTCCAGCATTGCGACGGTGTGGTTCAGGCAAGCGAGCACATCAGCGACGAGATTATGGCACTGGTGAAGGAATCGGGACTTCCATTCCTCCCATATCAAGTCGACATCGCTGGCAGTGCAGAAGCGTACAAGACATTCTACGAATCTCTGTAACACTATTTACTACTCAAATTTTGAATATGAAAAAATCGGTCACTTTGATATTCGCCATGCTGATGATGATTGGCGTGTATTCATGCTCCGACGAAAATATTGGATCTTCCCTCACCGACACAAAGTCGGAGATTATTGAAGACTCTTCGTTTGTGATGACAGGTGTGAGCGTTGAGAACAAGAAACTCCATGCGCGCACCAGCACCCAACTCGTGGGCGAAATCACTTGCCCTGGTTATGGCAAACTTTCCAGCGACGTGGTGTGCCAGTTGATGCCTGCCAACCGAATCGACACCATCAACACCAAAGAGGAATGGGTGGATTCATGCCAGTTGACTTTGAGCCTCAAAACCACTGGCGGCTTCACCGGCGACTCGTTGGCTCCAATGCGCATGAATGTGTATGAACTCACCAAGCAACTTCCCGATCCAATCTACAGCGATTTCAGCGCCGACGGCTACTACGATGCAAGCAAGCCAATCGCCACCGCATCGTGCTCACCTGCAAGTTCTGTTCTATGCTCAGAATACAGTTACTCAGGCTCTGCTGCCACTTGGCGTGAAATTCGCATTCCTATGCCAAAGGAATATGCTAAAAAGATATTCAACCTCTTTGTGAACAAGAGCGACGTGTTTAGCGACCCAGAAAAATTCAAAGAGTATTTCCCTGGACTGTATATCACCAACAGCTATGGCTCTGGCCGTGTGATGAACTACTATGCCACTGACTTGGAGGTGTTCTACCGCAAGCAGACCACCGTGCGCGACACAGTAGATACCATCAAGACCGTGAGTCAAGTGTATGCCGCTTCCACTCCAGAAGTTATCACCAACAACAACCTTCGCCTCACTGTGGCTGAAAGCGTGAAACAAATGGTGAACAATGGCGAGGCGATTGTGATGGGTCCATCGGGATATGAGGTGAATGTGAAATTCCCAATTCAAGACATTATCAACACCTACAAGGCAAACACAGCCGATGGTTTGGCGCTCATCAACTCGCTTGAACTCACCCTCCCAGTGGAGGAAATCAGCAACGAATACAAGATTGCGCCTCCAAGTTATTTGCTGATGGTGAAGAAAGACAAGAAGGACGCATTCTTTGAAGGCGACAGTTTGACCAACAGCAAGGATTCGTTCTACGCTACATACAATGCTACGAAAAAGCAGTATGAGTTTACTGGTCTTCGCCCCTACATTCTCAACATCATTAACAATCAAAATGGTGTGGCAACGGAAGAAGATATCAACCTCACGCTTACGCCTATTGATGTGACAAGCTACACTCAAACTTCGAGTTATTACTACTATAACCAGCAACAGAAAACTGTAGTGACAAAAATCTCGCCTGCGGTAGCCATTCCATCGATTGCGAAATTGCGTCTCGACAAGGCAAAGATAAAATTGACTTATAGCAAGCAGACGGTGCTTTAATCGCACGCCGCTTGCGCATACACCGACATAAGCGATGCGACCACGAAGCATCGCAACAGCCGCAATAGCTCAGTTGGTAGAGCATTTCATTCGTAACGAAAAGGTCACGGGTTCGAGCCCCGTTCGCGGCTCAAAAAATCCTCCAGCGCCACCACGCTGGAGGATTTTTTAATCCCCCTTTGGCTCTGAAAACGAATCAGTGGAAAATTTGTGGGGATAAATTATGCATTGTTACTGAATTGTGAATGGAATCAAAAACAAAAACATAAAAAACAGCCTTGGAGCAAAGTGGAATGCTTCGCATTTGGCGGTGCGACTGTGCGCTTTGCGTCATTGGAAACGAGTTTCCATGCCGCCAACCACACAATCCCTCCGCCACCCTCTTACGAGGGCTCACCACATTGCCCCAAGGATAAAAACCGCTCGCCGTTTCACGGCGAAAAACCCCTGATGATAAAATATTTTCTTGGTAAAAAGTCCATCAAATTTACCGAAACGATAACGCCATAGCGTAGGGACATGCCTTTGGCATGTTTCGATGCAAACGTACAATGTATCAGCGCATTTGAAACATGCCCAAGGCATGTCCCTACGCTATGATGCGCCCGCTGATGCTTTTTTATCTTATCTAACGCAAATTTAGATTTCAGAAGTTTTGTTTCAGTCCCCCCCAGTATTTATCCACTGAAGTCAATGGGCTGTGGGGGCTTTGTGAAAAAAATGTGGGGAGGTGGAGGAAATTGTGGGGGAAATGTTTATCTTTGTGTGTAATAAAATTGACTGCGATATGAAAATAGCTATCATTAATGGACCAAACCTGAATTTGATTGGCGTGCGCGAACCTGAAATCTACGGCAACCGCTCGCTTAAGGAGTACCTCAACGAACTCGTGGGCGAATATCCAGATGTGGAATTCACCCTCTTTCAAAGTAACCACGAAGGGGCTATTATCGACGAGCTCCAGCGCATTGGCTTCAGCCACGACGGCATCGTGCTCAACGCTGGCGCATACACCCACTATTCCATCGCCATTGCCGACTGCATTCGCGCCATCACAGCCCCTGTGGTGGAAACGCACATCAGCGATGTGCAAGCGCGAGAAACGTTCCGCCACGTGTCGATGATTAAAGACGCTTGCGCCACTATGATTGCCGGCTTCGGGCTCGACAGCTACCGCCTTGCCGTGGATTGGTTGATTGAATACGCAAACGAACAATGACGGAACAACTCGAAGACTACATTTTACAACATATCGACGCTGAGCCTGAGCATCTCTATCAGCTCGACCGCGACACGCACATCAAGTTGCTCTACTCGCGCATGTGCTCGGGGCATCTGCAAGGCCGCCTGCTAAAGATGCTGGTGCGCATGGCTAAGCCTCGTCGCATTCTTGAGTTGGGCACTTTCTCTGGCTATTCAGCCCAGTGCCTTGCCGAGGGTCTGCTCGACGACGATGCCCAGCTGCACACCATCGAGATAGAAGACGAATTAGAGGATTTCCTCCGCGAGCATTTCGCAAAGTCGCCTTTCGGTGGCCGCATTCACCTGCACATAGGCGATGCCAATGAGATTTTGCCACGACTGGGCGAGAGTTTCGACCTGGTGTTTATCGATGCCAACAAACGCCAATACCCCGAATACTACGAAATGGTGCTGCCACACGTGGCACCAGGCGGCTTCATCATCGCCGACAACACACTCTGGGACGGCAAAGTGGCTGACCCCGACACCAAACACGACCCACAAACCGAAGGCATTCTCCGCTTCAACGACATGGTAGCATCCGACCCCCGCGTAGAAAAAGTGATAGTCCCCCTCCGCGACGGTCTCACCATCATCTACAAAAAACCATAATCCAGAAATCAGAGGTTAGTTTTTTCAAGAAGTTAAGGAGATTTTTTTAGAAGTTAAGGAGATTTTTTTTTAGAAGTTAAGGAGTTAAGAAGTTAAAGAAGTTAAGACGGCACCATCGCCTCTGGTAATGTGTCAGAATCAAAACCCGATTAAATCCATTTAAATCCTATTTACACCCGATTTGAAATTTAATTATAAAAAATCGGTGATAATGGATTTTAATGGATTTAATCGGTGTTCTTGCCAGTCTCGCCAGCCACAGTCAGACTTGTCCGACCAGTCCGACTCGTCAGACACCCCACAAACTCGTTGACCTGTTGGCTTGTTGACGTGTTTTGGGGAGGTGGATTAGTTGGGGATTTCTTCGTATTCGGCGTCGGAGATGAGGTCTTCTTGGGGGTAAGACGTTGTGTGGTTGGTGTTGGAGGTGTTGTTGGTTGGTTCTGTGGGTGATTCGGGGTCGGTGGAGCCTGGGAGTTCTTCGAATTCTACGTATTCGCCGTCGGTTTGGGTGTAGCGTTTTTCGCGTGGTTGGGAGGCACTATTTTGCTCACCGCCATATTGCTCGCCGCCGAAATGGCGTTGGGCTTCCTCGAATTGGCGGCGGAAATCTTTGCGCACAGCGTCGATGCGGCGTTTGAACATGAACGCCTTATACAGCAGATAGCCAACGAATATCAGTAGTAATGCCGAAATCATAATCTTTAGCAATTTGGTTACAGGCTATGCAACATAGCAAAATCCGTGCCAATTAGTCTTGCTTGGTGACGGCAGAGAGCACGATGTAGAAAAGCATTGCCCATGCCAAGCCTGTTACGCCGCAGAAGCCCACGCAAATCACAAACGCCAACACGAGCAGGTATTGCTTGTAGTTTTCCTTCACGCTGAGGCTGTGGAGTTTGAGCGAGAACATGCGCAAGTTGCACACCATCAGCAGCGAAAGCGCTACCACCAGAACGGCTACCACCAGCACTGGCACATCGGCGTGGTGCTCGGCGTAGAAGTTGGTGAAGCCAATCCAAAAGATGGCGTTGGCAGGAATAGGAAGTCCGGTGAATGTGGTGCTCTGGTCGGTGGAAACGTTGAATTTCGCCAATCGCAATGCGCCAAACACAGGGATGAGCATGGCGATGTATGCCACGCCGCTTTCTGGCGCATATTGCACCAGCATATTGTAGAGCACCATGCCTGGAGCCAGGCCGAAACTCACTGCATCGCTCAGCGAGTCGAGTTCCTTGCCCAATGGCGACACGGCGTGGAGCAAACGTGCGGTGAAACCGTCGAAAAAGTCGAAAACAGCGGCAAGCGCAATCAGCACAAACGCCACCTGATAGCCTTGCAAGCCCCACCACCATGGTTCAAACGCATGGAAGGCAGCCACACAAGCCAACGCACCCGAAAGCAAGTTACAGCAAGTGACCGCATTTGGGGTGTTATTACGAGTTGATTGTAGAATGTTCATCAGTTATTGCGAGGTTTGAGGCGTGCAATCGGTGTCATGCCACCAGTTGTTTTTTCGCCCAATTTCACGAGAATTTCGCTATCGAGAGGTAAATAAATGTCCACACGCGAGCCGAATTTAATGAAGCCCATGTGTTGCTCAATGCTCACTTCCTCCTCTGGCTCAACGTAGGTGACGATGCGGCGCGCCACAGCACCGGCAATCTGGCGCACGAGAATATCGTGGCCCGCAGGGGTGGAAATCACCACCGACGAACGCTCGTTCTCGGTGCTCGACTTTGGCAGATAGGCGGCGAGGAAACGGCCGTTGTGGTGCTTCACATATTTCACGATGCCATTCACTGGAACCCAGTTGGCATGCACGTTAAACACGCTCATAAACACCGACAGCTGAATGCAGTTGCAGTGCAAGCACTCGTCCTCGTACACCTCTTCAAGCGCCACCACCGTGCCATCGACCGACGACAGCACCATGTTTTCCACCTCACCCTTATAATGGCGGCGAGGCGAGCGGAAGAAGTTGATGACCAAAAGGAACAATATGGCGGAAATCACCATGAAGACAATGGGTATAGGCTTATACTCTATGAACAAGTATGCTGGCACATTGAATGCCAACAAGATGAACAATAGAACAAAGATGATGTTCAAGCCCTCACGGTGTATTTTATATTTCATTTTCACGATGCTTTCTATATTAATTTACAAAGGTAGCAATAATTTCGCAAACTATCAAAAAGCAGCGCAGATTAGAGATATTGGAAGTGAAATTAGACTCTGAAGTTAAGAAGTTAAGGAAGTTAAGAAGGTTTTGTGTAGAAGTTAAGAAGTTAAGGAGTTAAAGAAGTTAAGACGGCACCATCGCCTTTTGGTAATTTAATAGGGTTTCCTCCCATCTGATTCGTCGGACTTGTCTGACCTGTCCGACTCGTCCGACCTGTCTGACTCGTCCGACACTCCCCCAAAAAAACTTGTTGGCTCGTTGGCTTGTTGACCCGTTGACCTGTTGACTCGTTGACTTGTTGACTCTTCAAGAGATTTGGGTGGATTTGATGGTGATGCCGAACGCCTGTTTTGTGGTAGGGGTGGGCTTTGAGGTGTCTTTCAGCACGATGCTCACCGCTCCGCCGTCCTCAATGTGTATGCAGATGTCGGCATCGGCATCGGTGAGCGATTTTTCGGTGAAATGTAGCGATTTTTCTGCGATGGAATCGGGGCATTTCGCATTTTGGAGGAATTGGCGAATCTCTGCCAACGCCTCACTGACTTGCCCACTCGGCACCGTGGCGGAATAGGTGCGCGCCGCGTCGGGCGCTGGTATCAGCGTGAGGGGCGAAAGGCTTTTGCCGCGGCTCATTCGCCAAGTGATGCCCACCTGCACCAGCAGCATTGCGCCAGCCGAGAGCGGAAATCCCCACCAAAGCATATCGGGGGCTGCCACCTGCGTGAACACAAACACCGCCACCACAATCGATGCCACCTGGCCTACAGCCACGCCCACACTCAGCACCAAATAGCCCAGCACCTGATACATGCCACGCAGCAGCACAGTGAGCGAAAACGGCAGCAGTATGGCACTGAATATACGAAGCACTCGGCACAGTTCGGCACGCAAAGTCGGGTCGTCGGCACCGAAGAGTGTAGCCATCGCACCGGGGGCAAAAGCCACAAAGGCGGAAAACGGCACCAGCACGGCGCACGAAAACGTCATCACCTTGCGGTTGAGCATTTTCAGTCCCGTGATGTCGTGTTCGCCGAGTAGCATTCCGCCAATGGCGAATGTGGCATCGAGCACGCCATTGAGCACCACGAAGGTGATGAGCAGCAGTTGTATGCACACAGCCACCATATACACACCGTCGGAGCCAAGCACGCCATCCACCATCTTATTGATGAGCAGCACAATCACGCTGAGCAGCACATTGGCAATCATCAGCGGAAGTCCTTGTTTGAGGTTGGCTCCGAGCGTATGCCACACCTGTTTGGTGAACTGCACAATGCGGTAGGAGCACGATTTTCGGCGCAGGTGCGACGAGGTGATGCACACCGTTACGCCGTAATTGATGACCGTGGCCCACGCCGAGCCGGCGATGCCCAGCCCCAGCATCTTGATAAACACCACATCGAGCACCACATTGCTCGCTGCGCCCACAATCACGGCACAAGTCACCAGCCGAGGGCGACCGTCGCTCTGCACCATCATATTCATCATGCCCGACAGCACCAGCACCGTGACACCGAGGCTCGTGACACGCAGATAACTCAGCACCATGGGGCGAATTTCATCGTCGGCGCACACGATGCGCGAAATCTGCTCACAGCACGCATAACTCGCCACCGTCACCACCACGCCCACCGCCAGCACCGAATAGAGTGCCGCAGTGAACACACGGCTCGCCTCCTCGCTGTCGCGGCTGCCGATAGCCTTGGCGGCAAGCAGACTCGCACCCACGCCCAACAGCGAATTGAGCGAGAGGAAGGTGGTGAGCACAGGCATCGCCATGTTTACGGCTGCCATGGCGTGAGGTCCCATCAGATGGCTCACGATGGCAGCGTCGGTGCTCACCGCCAGTTGAGCAGCCACGGTGGTGAGAATCGATGCGCCCAGGAAGTTCCAAAACGCACGATTCACGAGCGATGGTTTGCGCTGTAACATTATTTTTTGGATTCTTTAAAACTGCATTTCGGGCATAGCCCCTTGATAAGAAAATTGGCAGACTGCGCCTCGTAGCCTTCGGGGAGTTGGGCGGAAGGCACGGCGAGTTGCTCCAGGCAGGTGGTGTGTCCGCATCTCACGCAATAGAAATGCGCATGGGTGTCGTCGTCGGTATCGGAATGGTGATGGCTGTGGCACAGCTCGTATTTCACGGTCGCGCTGCCGTCCTCAATCACATGCACCAAATGGCGGTCGCGAAACACGCCAATCGTGCGCGATATCACGCTGCGGTCGATGGTCATCAGAAGCGACTCCAAATCAATCTGCGACAAAGGACTCTGCGCCTCTGCCAACGCACGGCACATGGCTATACGGTTGGCGGTGGGTCGCACGCCATGCTCCACCAGCAGCAGTTCGGCATCAGCTATCGAGAGCGTTTTTTCCATAGGCTTAATCTTTCGTTTTTATGGGCAAATGTCGCCAAATGCACCTCGGCACACGCCGCCACAAGGCTATCAGCACCCGATAGCGCCAGTCCAGTATCGCCACGTGCTTTTTCGCCTTCACCGCCTTCATAATCAGGCGTGCTGTGGTGTGCACATTCATCAGCATGGGATAGTGATGCTCGTCGTCGAGCAATGCGGTGGCAACGAAGCCGGGGCGAATGTCGGTGAACGTGATGTGGAGTTTGCGCATGTTAGCCAACTGCTCAAGGGCTTGCAGATAGGTGTTCTGAAATGCCTTGGTGGCACTGTACGACGGTGCCATGCCCAACCCCTTGGTGCCAGCAACCGAAGTGATGGCGGCGATGTGCCCACCACCGTGCTTAGCCATGTAGCCAAAGGCTGCATCAATCATGCGGGTGAACCCCATGCCGTTGGTGCTCACCGTGCGCAATTCGATTTCGGCATCCACATTCGGGTTCTGCTTTCCGATGCCCGATGCGTGAAAATACAGGTCCATGCCGCCCATGCGTTCTGCGAGATCGGTGAGTTGTTCGCCAGCGGCGGTGTCGGTCACGTCAATCACTGCCACGGTCACCTGTTCAGGGTATTGCTTGCGCAACTGCTCCAGCGCATCGGCACGGCGTGCCGCCACACCCACCTGCCATCCGTCGGCAAGCAGGAGCAAAGCCACCTTACGGCCCATGCCGCTCGAAGCCCCCATCACTATCGCATTTTTTCGCATAACCAATTTGGATTTTAGGTGGTTTTGGAGCACTCGGAGCACTCGGAGTACTCAGAGCACTCAGAAACTTGTTGACCTGTTGACCCGTAGTCCCGTTGACTTCAATTTTCTCCGTCGGCAATGATGTCGGTGGCGAAGCGGTTTGTTTCGCCACGCCATGGCAACATGCCTTTAAATTCTTCGTATTTCACCGTCACACGGCGGCCAGTGGATTGCAGGCGCGAAGCCTTTGCTGCCAACGAATCGCTCTTGATGGTAAATTCAAAGCCCGATTTGTAGGCGCGCACCGTGTCGGCAATGTATTTCTCGCTAATCATCTGCACCTCGTAGGTTTTGAGGATAGTGCCTTCGCTTTGCACCTTCAGAATCACGCCACGTTCCTCGCTCACGATGTAGGGGTGGAAATAGCGGAGCCAAAGCGCGATGCCCACGCCCAGCACCAGCAGCACCACGCCGCCAATAATCAGTATGCGTTTACGCTTCGACGAGCGGTCGTAGGTCAATTCCCTCAATTCACGCTCCTCGCGTTCCTCTGGGGTTTCCTCCACAGGTTGCTGTTCTTTTTTCTTTTGCTCCTCCTCGTCTTTTTTGCTTGAGTAGAAGTGGTCGTCGTATTTATCGCTAAACAGGTTGCCCATTTTTTTAGAAATTAGATGTTAGAAATTAGATTTCCGATTTCTCGAAATTTCGAATATTCGATTCTTCGAAAAATCGCCTTGTAGTCTCGTTGACTCGTTGACTCGTTGTCTCGTAGACTTCCCTACAACGTCATGCCTTCGGCGCCGCTTTTGGTGCGAACGATGGTTTTGCCTTGGGCTATGCGGCGGCGGTCAATCGCCATCGACACAAACGCGTAGATGCCGAGCACCACCAGCAGCACTTGCTGCACCAGCCACACCGTCCATGCGAAAGCACTGGCTTGGGGATTGTAGGGGTCGCCCAACGGCAGTTCGCCCACGCCGTAGATGGCAAGCCCGAACATGATGGCGTATTGCCATGCGCCCACACCGCCATTGGTAGGCACCGCCATACCCAAACTGCTGAACACAAACAGCACCAGTATAGCCACAATGCCCAAATCCTTAGTGAATGTGAACGCCATAGAGGCGATATAGAGTTGGAAGAAATAGCAGCCCCAAATCAGCAATGTGTAGAGCAGGAACCACCATTTTCCCTTCATCTTCGTGATTGAAATCAAGCCTTCCCACAGGTTGGTGAGCATGAGGCGAATTTTTGTCAATACCTTATTTTCGCTCTTGGTCTTGAAAATCCACACCATCAGCGCCACCATCAGCGCGCCCACAGCCACCAAAGCCCAGAACCACCAAGTGGCAAACATGCTCTCGCCGCTGGCTGCGCCTTTTTGGCTCAAAAACTTCATAAACGCGCCCTGCGCCAAGAAGAAGGTGACGATGGTCAGCGCCAGCACCGTGAGGGTGTCGCTTAGGCGGTCGCCCACCATCGAGCCCACCACCTTGGAGAACGAAGTGCGTTCACGCGAAGCGATGTAGCCGCTGCGCCACACCTCGCCCAGTCGGGGAGCCAGTAAGTTGACGAAATAGGTGCCGAAAATACTGTTGACCAGCGCACTCAGCGGTGCATCGATACCTAACGCGCGTAACTGCAAGCGCCAGCGGCAAGCCCTGAACACATGGCTGAAGATGCTCACCACAATCACAGGCACAAACCACCAGAAGTTCACGTCTTCACGCAGGCTCTGCTTAATGGCTTCCATATCCATATTTTTATAGAAAAACCACACCAGCAACACACTCAGTGCCACAGGAATGCCATATTTCAGCAAAGGAGATATAATCTTTTTCACAATCCAAATATATTAAATTACTATCCATGCAACTTCCTAAAAAGCCACACTCCCCACAAAGTTACAAAAAAAAACCGATTTCAAAAGAAAGTCAACAGGTCAACGAGTCAACGGGTCTACGAGAAATCGAATTATCGAAATTTCGAGATTTCGAGAGAGCCGAGGCTATCGTCTTAACTTCTTTAACTTCTTAACTCCTTAACTTCTTCTCCTCAACTTCTTTTTCTCAACTTCTCAAAAAATTCGTATCTTTGTAGATTGAATAATTTAGCACATTTTCTATATGCAACAAGTGAAAGCGAAAAAGGCTTTGGGCCAGCATTTTCTCACCGACCTGTCGGTGGCGCAGCGCATTGCCGACACCGTGAGCGAATATAAGGGGTCGCCTGTGCTTGAGGTGGGTCCCGGTATGGGCGTGTTGACGCAGTTTTTGCTGCAAGCCGGTCACGACCTTACCGTGGTGGAACTCGACACCGAGAGCGTGGACTACCTGAATGCCGTATTTCCCGACGAACTGCGCGACCGCATTGTGTCGGCAGATTTTCTGAAACTTGACCTGAAGCAGACACTCGGCGATGGCAAGATGGTGATTATCGGCAACTATCCCTACAATATCTCATCGCAGATTTTCTTCAAGGTGCTCGACTATAAAGACCAAGTGGTGTGCTGCAGCGGCATGCTCCAGCGCGAGGTGGCGCAACGCATTGCGGCGGGTCCGGGCAGCAAGACCTACGGCATTCTGTCGGTGCTGCTGCAAGCGTGGTACGACATTGAATACCTGTTCACCGTAGATGAGAATGTGTTTAACCCACCACCAAAGGTGAAGTCGGGCGTGATTAAGTTGGTGCGCAACAATGTCACCGACCTCGGTTGCGACGAGCGATTGTTTAAGACGGTGGTGAAAACCTCCTTCGGTATGCGCCGCAAGATGCTTCGCAGTTCGCTCAAGAGCATGTTCCCGCAGGGCAGCCCGGTGCTTGCCACCGACCTGTTCCGTATGCGTCCCGAACAACTCAGCGTGCAGCAGTTTGTGGACCTCACCAATATGGTGGCGGCAGAGAAAAACTACAACGAACAAACCAAATAACAAATAACATATACAGACATGAATAAAGTATTGATTATCGGATGCGGTGGCGTTGGCACCGTGGCGGCTTACAAGTGCGCCCAGTACCCTGAAGTGTTTCACGAAATCGTGATTGCCTCACGCCGTAAAGAGAAATGCGACGAGGTGGCTAAGGCCATCGGCGCGCCTAACATTACTACCGACCAGGTGGATGCCGACGATGTGCAACAACTGGTGGCGTTGCTGAAGAAGCACCAGCCTCAACTGGTGGTGAACTTGGCTCTCCCTTACCAAGACCTCACCATTATGGACGCTTGCTTGGAATGTGGCGTGAACTACCTTGACACCGCCAACTATGAGCCACGCGACGAGGCTCACTTTGAATACAGCTGGCAATGGGCTTACCGTGAACGCTTCGAAAAGGCTGGCCTCTGCGCCATCCTCGGCTGTGGTTTCGACCCAGGCGTGAGTGGCATCTACACTGCCTACGCAGCCAAGCACCACTTCAAGGAAATGCACACCCTCGACATCGTGGACTGCAACGCTGGTAACCACGGCAAGGCATTTGCCACCAACTTCAACCCTGAAATCAACATTCGCGAAATCACCCAAAAGGGCCGCTACTACGAAGACGGCAAGTGGATTCAGACCGGTGCGCTCGAAGTGCACAAGCCTCTCACTTACCCCGAAATCGGTCCTCGCGAAAGCTACTTGATGTATCACGAAGAACTCGAATCGCTCGTGCTCAACTTCCCAACTATCAAGCGTGCCCGCTTCTGGATGACTTTCGGTGAAGAATATCTCACTCACTTGCGCGTGATTCAAAACATCGGCATGGCTCGCATCGACCCTGTGATGTATAATGGCGTAGAAATCATTCCTCTCCAGTTCCTCAAGGCTGTGCTGCCTAATCCAAAGGAATTGGGCGAAAACTACACTGGCCAAACCTCTATTGGCTGTCGCATCAGCGGTATCGGTAAGGACGGCAAACCGCTCACTTACTACATCTACAACAACTGCGACCACCACAAGGCTTACGAGGAAACCGGTATGCAGGCTGTGAGCTACACCACCGGCGTGCCTGCAATGACTGGTGCCATGATGTTCTTCAAGGGCTTGTGGAACAAGCCAGGCGTGCACAACGTGGAAGAATTTGACCCAGATCCATTCTTGAAGCAAGTGGCTGAATCTGGTCTGCCTTGGCACGAAATCCTCAACGGCGACTTGGAGCTGTAGGGTTGCTGAAGTCAACAAGTCAACGAGTCAACGGGTCTACGAGTTTTTTCGAATTTTCGAGATTTCGTGATTTCGAGATTTCGAGGGCTTTGACTTAGCAAAATAAAAACAAAACGGTGAAGCTTTTTGGGCTTCACCGTTATTTGTTTTATCACATTTCTTGGCCTGGCTCTATTGGCTCGGCTGCTGGTGGGGTGGCAGCAGGAGGGGTTTCGGTTGGTGTTTCGCCTCCTTCGCCTTCGGTGGTGATGTCTGCGTCGTCGATGACGAATGTGGTGTCGGGCTCGTCATATCTTTCCACCTCCACTTCAGCACACTCTAATGTGCTGCTTGGCATACTCAATCCCACATATTTCGCGCTCACGAGCGGACGGAGCTTGCTGTCGCCCCACACCTTCTGGAAGAAGCGGCCGCAGATGGGCAATGCCGTGCGGCTGCCCTGACCTTGCGCACCCGATGTGAAGTGTATACAGCGATATTCGCCACCAACCCACACGCCAGCCACAAGGTTGGGCGAGGTGCCCACAAACCAAGCGTCGCTGTAGTTGTTGCTCGTACCGGTTTTTCCGCCGAAGTCGGTGGTGTTCATATAGGTGTCCACATAGTCGGTAAGCGGTTGCGAAGTGCCACCGCCGTCGGTCAAGCCGAAGCTCAGCATCTTCTGCATAAAGTAGGCGGCGCGTGCCGAAATTGCGGCGTTGGCATCCACCTCATCTTCATAGTTGTATATCGTTTCTTCGGTGCCGTCGGGATTCGTTTTCACGATGCGAGTCACCAACACAGGGTCGATGTGCTTGCCATAGTTTGCCACGGTGCCATATCCGTTCACCAGTTCGAGCAAGTTCACGTCCATCGAGCCGAGGCACATGGCAGGCTTGTCTTCGTTGGCTTTGTCGGGGCGCAATGGCGATTTGATGCCCATCACCTCAGCGGTGGCGCGCACATTGTCGAAGCCAACGCGTTTGCCCACACGCACAGCCACAATGTTGACGCTGCGTGCGAACGCCTCGCGGAAACTCATCTGTCCGCCTGTGCAGCGACCGTTGGCGTTGCGTGGCGAGTAATCTTCCATCACGCCTTTGCTCTCGTTATACACGTCCCAGTGGAACACCTCGTCGAGTTCGGTGTCGCATGGCGTGAGTCCCTGCTCCATGGCAGCGGAATATACAAAGAGTTTGAATGTGGAGCCGCACTGTCGGCTTGATGTCACCTTGTCGTACTGCCATGTCTTGTAGTCGATGTCGCCTACCCAAGCCTTCACGAAGCCGTTGCGAGGGTCCATTGCCACCAGTCCGGCGTGCATGAAGTGGAGCATGTAAGCCACCGAGTCCATTGGTGATATGTTCATCATCTTCGATGCAGCCACCACCTTTCCGCCTTCTTTGCGGTATTCAAACATGCGCATTTCGCGCGGAGTGTTCATATAGTGCCTGATAGAGTCGGCATTGTTGGGGAAGCGTGATTCGAGCACCTTGTAATAAGGAGTCTTTTTCGCCACGCTTTCCACGAAGCCCGGCACCTCGTTGCCTTCCTCGTCCACCCAGCATGGGTCGCTGCCCCATCTGCCGTTGAAGCGCTGCTGAATTTCGTACATCTTCTCCAGCACAGCCTCCTCGGCATAGGTCTGCATACGGCTGTCGAGGGTGGTGTAAATCTTCAAACCGTCGGTATAGAAGTTCACATTGTTTTTCTCGCGCCATTCCTTCAACTGCTCGTTGTTGTCGATGGCGTTGCGGAAATATTGCGCACGTCCGCTGGCGGCGTTCTCCACGGTGAAGTGTAGCGGCGTGGGCTCGTCTTTCATGCGGTCGTAGGCGGCACGGTCGAGGTGGCCGTGAATCACCATATTGTTAAGCACCACATTGCGGCGCGCCATGCTTCGCTTAGGATTCTTCTTGGGGTTGTAACTCGAAGTGGCTTTCAGCAAGCCCACGAGCGTGGCACTCTGGTCAACCGAGAGGCTGTCGGGGGTGGTGTTGTAATAGGTGCGGGCAGCGGTTTTGATGCCGAATGCGCCATTGCCGAAGTCCACCGTGTTGGCATACATGGTGATGATTTCGTCTTTCGAAAATTGCGTCTCAATCACCAGCGCCAACAGAATTTCCTTGGTTTTCATAATCAAGATGCCTAAGCCCGGAATCTTGCCCAGCAAACCGGTAGAATACTCGGTGCGCACCTTGAACATGTTTTTTACCAACTGCTGCGTGATGGTGGAAGCACCACGGGCGCGCTGATGCACGATAAAGTCTTTAGCGGCACCGCCCAAGCCCTTGAAGTCCACTCCACAGTGGTCGTGGAAGCGCTCGTCTTCGGTGTCGATAAGTGCCTGGAAAAATAGTGGCGACACTTCTTCGAACTTCACCGGCGTACGGTTTTCGTCGAAGAATTTGCACAGCAGTTGCCCATCGGCACTGTAAACGTAAGATGCGTTGTTGGTCTTTGGGTTCATGATGCTGCTGATAGATGGCGACTTGCCAAACAGCCACATGAAGTTGAAAAACACCATCAGTGAATAGATCACGACAAACACCACAAACGATGCTATCGCCGAGACAGTTTTCACATACCACGGACGACCAACGTAAATACTCTTATAACATTGCCAAAACGAACGAATCCCTCGCCCGATTGAGCGCAACAAATGCCCCACTTTTGTAAGGAAGCCCTCTTTGTTAGATGCCATTCTTATGCATATTATTAAATAACGGTGCAAATGTAATAATTTCCTCCATAGTAAAAACACCTTTTAACACTAAATAGAGTTAAACAAGCAAGAAAAATCAAGGAGTCAAGGGCAAAGTTGCCCCAAATATTCCACAAAACTTCGCCAAAATCGCATATTTTTGTTGATTTTGGCGAAGTTTTGCGGAAAGTTGGGTTTAGCCAACATCGCTGGGCTATGGTAGGGACGTGATACTTCACGTCCGCCTAAAACAACAATAACACATTGAGTATTAACCGTTTGGCGCGGATGCGAAGTATCGCGTCCCTACCATGCAAAATCATTTGAGAGATTGATTCAACCTCCTTCCAGGAAATTTTTTATTATCAGGGGTTTTTCGCCGTGAAACGGCGAGTGGTTTTTATCCTTGGGGCAAAGTGGACAGCCCTCGTTAGAGGGTGGCGGAGGGATTGTGTGGTTGGTGGCATGGAAACTCGTTTCCAATGACGCAAAGCGCACAGTCGCACCGCCAAATGCGAAGCATTCCACGTTGCCCCAAGGCTGTTTTTTAGGTTTTTGTTTTTGATTCCATTCACGATTCGGCAACAATGCAGAATCTATCCCCAGTAATTTTCCACTGAGCCGTGTTTTCCACTAAGGAGTGGGAGGTGAGGTGCAAAAAAAATGCCACCCTTCGGAGTGAGGGGTGGCATTTGGTATGTGTGTGTGAAACCACGAGTGGGGTTAGATGTGGAATTTTTCTTTGATTTGGTCCACGTAGTCGAGTTTTTCCCAAGTGAAGAGTTCCACGTCGAGGTTAAATTCTTTGCGCTCGTACTTTGAGGCGAAGTGCTTGGTCACCACCTTTGGCTTGCGGCCCATGTGTCCGTAGGCTGCGGTTTCCTCGTAGATAGGCTGACGCAACTTCAGGCGTTGCTCAATGGCGAATGGGGTGAGTGGGAACAGTTCGTTGAGTTTTTCAGCGATTTCGGCATCGCTTTCCTTCACCTTGCTTGTGCCGTAGGTGTCAACAAAGAAGTTCACAGGTTCGGCTTGACCGATGGCGTAACTGATTTGCACGAGCATTTCATCGGCGATGCCTGCTGCCACGGCATTCTTTGCGATGTGGCGTGCAGCGTAGGCGGCACTGCGGTCCACCTTACTGGGATCTTTGCCTGAGAATGCGCCACCACCGTGTGCGCCACGGCCTCCGTAGGTGTCAACGATGATTTTACGGCCAGTAAGACCGGTGTCGCCGTGAGGGCCACCAATCACGAATTTGCCAGTAGGGTTGACGAGCAAAATCAACTTGTCGTCGAACAGCGCTTTAGTGGCTTCGGGCAGGTCGGCAAGGAGCGCAGGGAGCAGCACATTTTTCACATCATTATAGATGCGGTCGTGCATTTGCTTGTCGGCTTCCTCTTGTGTGATGCCTTCCTTCTTTGGATTGACGAAATCATCGTGCTGGGTGCTGATCACAATGGTGTGGATGCGCACAGGCTTATGGGTTTCGCCATCGTATTCCACAGTCACCTGGCTCTTGGCGTCGGGACGGAGGTAAGGAATCACATGGCCTTTGCGGAGTTTTGCGAGTTTGATGAGCAGCAAGTGCGCCAAGTCGAGCGTGAGGGGCAGATAACTTGGGGTTTCGGTACAAGCGTAGCCAAACATCATGCCTTGGTCGCCCGCGCCTTGCGCTTCCTTTTCGCTGCGGTCCACGCCACGGTTGATGTCGCCCGACTGCTCGTGAATGGCAGTGAGCACACCGCATGAGTCGGCGTCGAACATATATTCGCTCTTGTGATAGCCAATCTTTTTGATAGTGCGTCGTGCCACTTCGGGGAGGTCGATGTAGGCCTGCGACTTCACTTCGCCGGCAAGCACCACCTGACCAGTGGTCACGAGGGTTTCACAAGCCACTTTCGATTCGGGGTCGAAAGCAAGAAATTGGTCAAGAATAGCATCGCTAATCTGGTCGGCAACCTTGTCGGGATGCCCTTCGGAAACGGATTCCGATGTGAATAAGTAATTCATTTTTTCCATCATTTAATGGTGGAAAAAACGCTAATTGGGCTGTGAATATAGAGGGATTTATTCGCAGTTTTAGCATTTTTTCAAGTGGTTGCAAGCAGCCAAATTTTTCCACCTTGGTTAATATATTTTTCAATTGCGGTGCAAAGTTACGCCATTTCCCCAAATTTACCAAGAAAAACTCCCACCACTCGCCAATTTTACCCACCTTGCTCCGTTTTTTTGCCTATATTTGCAGAAAAATGAGCAATATGAATATCTGGCAACGCATCAACGCATCAATTCTTCGTCAGCCCAAACTTTGGCTGTGGTGGACCACCGCCGCCGTGGCGCTTTACCTTTCGCTTGGCGTGGTGTTCGGCTTCGATGTGTGCGACAATGGGCAGTATATGACCATGTATGCCAACATCTTCACCGCCCCCGACACCGTGGGCTACCACTTTATGTACTATCTGAGTGGCATTGTGGGTGGCGTGGTGCTGTGGGCGCTCCCCTCAATGGGGTTGCTGGGTATGCGCTTGTTTGGCTTGCTCTGCCTGGTGGCGTGTATGCTCACCGTGTGGCGAATCCTCAAGCCCCATATTTCGCCCTCTGCCATCGTGCTGGGCAATGCGCTGTCGATGGTGGCGTTTGTGGCGCTCCCGGTCACTTTCTGCTACGATATTCTCTCCATCATGCTCTACCTTTTGGCGATTGAGCAGTTGCTGAAACGCCAACCGCTGCCGGTGCTCTTGGGCGGCTGCTTGCTCGGTATAAACGCATTCTCTCGCACTCCCAATGTGCTGGGCTTCGTGTTTGCCTTCACGCCTCTGCTCATGGCGTGGTGCACTGGCGAATCGCTTGGCAAAGGCGTGCACCGCTCCGCCGTCGCCGTGTTGGGCGTGATTGTTGGCGTAGGTGCCGTGCTGATTCTGATGTGGGCTTTGGGACATCTGCACATTTTCTTCGACAACCTTGCCACACTGCGCCACATAGCCAGCGATGGCTCTGGCGAATCGTCGCATAACATGGGCTCGCTCATCGCGCAGCAGTTTAGTTTCTATTATATTGAGTTTACCACTTGGCTAAAACTCGCCTCCGTCATCTGCATCTACACCATACTGCGTCAGCGCATCGCCTCGCCATTGGTGCGAGTGGTGATGCTCGGTTGCGCCCTTGCCGTGTCGGTGTGGATGATGTGGAGAATGCAACTCTTGCAACCTATCTGGGCACTTTGCGCCGTTGGTTGCCTCACGGTCATCGTCAATCGCCGCGACGCTGTGCGCGCCTTGGGTGTTGTCGCCCTCTTGCTGATGCTCATCTTCCCGATGGGCTCCGACAGCGCTTTCAACAGCGGCTCCATCATCACTATGCTTGCTGTACCCATTGCCATAGCCGTGTGCATTCGCCACACGCAAATGTTCCGCACCGCCTACTTCATCGTGGCGTTTGCCCTCGTGTGCGTAGCGAAGATGGCTACCGAAGGGGCGTATTTCGACGGAGGCAGACTGTGGGAAAAGACAGCCAGCATTGAAAACTCACGCGCCGCAGGCATACTTACCACGCCGGAGCGTGCCGCCATTATCAACGAGGTGCTCGATGGTATCAAACCCTGGGTACACCCTGGCGACACAATGCTCGTGTACGGCAGTATGCCCATGCTCAACTACCTCACCGACACCCGACCAGCCATGGACTGCTGTTGGCCTGAATTGCTCAGCAGCGCCCTGCTCACCGAGCGCCTCAACAGCATGAAGCCCCTCCCAATAGTGCTTCGCCAAAAATTCGTGTCAATCGGCACCGAGTTTAGCGCGCCCACCGACAGTATGCTCCACACCTACGGCGCAGCGCAAAGCGCATTCTGCATCGACACCAAAATCGCCGCCCTCAACCACTTCCTCGCCACGCACCCCTACCGCATCGCCTACGACACCCCCCACTTCACCCTCTACCTACCTAAGTGAGAGTCAACAAGTCAACAAGTCAACAAGTCAACGAGGCAACAGGTCAACAGGGCTGCGAGTTTTCGAATCTTCGAATTATCGAGAATTCGAAATTTCGAGAGCAGAGACCATCGTCTTAACTTCTTTAACTTCTTAACTCCTTAACTTCTATAAAATCTCCTTAACTTCTATAAAAATTCTCCAGATTTTTCTCATGGTGTGGGGGAAACAAAACAAGCGCCCTATGACATTGCATGGGCGCTATCGGTATGTTCCGTTTGGTGTTTTGTGCCTTATTTCTGGGCTGGAGCTGCTGGCTGGCCTTGACCTGAGGTTGGGATGCCAGTGCCTTGTTGTTGCTCAGTTTGTGGGGTTGCGAGGCGAGTGCCTTGGTTTGCATCAGAACTCTTTGACAAGATGCAAGCGCAAATGCTGAGCACGCAAATGAAAATGGCTAAACTCCAAGTGGCTTTTTCAATGAAGTCGGTGGTTTTGCGCACACCTGCGATTTGGTTGTAGCTGCTTACGTTTGTAGCCAAACCACCACCTTTAGACTTTTGAATAAGAACCACACCAATCAGCAATAATGCTGCGAGAGTAATTAAAATTGCAAAAATAGCGTTCATGTCTGTAATGTATAATCTTTATTTTTTTGTTTTTTCGTTGAGTACCAATTTTCGCAAGAAACGAATTTGGTCTGCAAAGTAAATACTTTTTTCTGGAAAATTCAAATTTATGTTCTCAATAATTTCAAGAGCCTTAGAATAATTACGTCTTTTGATGTACATTTTCGCCAAACTCTCGCTGAGCATTGAATCGTCGCGCTCCACAGGTTGCTCGATAGGCGTGTCGGCAATCTCCGCCACATCATGCTCGTCGATGTGGTGCTGCGGAATGTTGGTCACCTCTTTTTCCTTCTCGCGCTCTTGTGCTATGAAACTGTTGATGAGGGCATCTTGTGCGCTCTCGCCTGTAGCGGTGGCTGGTGCGGTCTTGTCTTCGGCGGCAAGGATATCGGCATAGTCGGGCGTGGGGTTGAAAATCATGTTTTCAAGCACCTCCACCTCTTTCTGGCTGCCAGAGCCAAAGGCATCTAAGAACATGTCGATGGCGTGGGTGGTGGTAGTGGTGGGTTCCTCCTTTTCCTGCGGATAGAAGTCGCGGAACAGGTCGGCACCATCGCCCAAGTGGGTGGAGAGCACCTTGCGGTCGGCACAACTGATGGCCAGTTTGCCCAGCAGTTCTTCGTTACCCTCTATGCCGTGCTGCTTCAGGTAGAGCAACGCCGGCAGATTGAAGTAGGGGTATTGCTGCTGCACCTCGTCGAGCCATTCCTGAGTGATGGACAGCGAGGGGTTGGCGATAAAATCCTGTATGTTAGAGAGAATGTCCATGTGATGATGCTGTGTGTATTACCAGTTGCCGAAAGTGGCGTTGAAAATGAGGTCTTTTAGGTCGTTGCAGATTTGTGCGCACAGGTCGTCTTGCACGTCGGTGAGCATTTGGCTGCTGTCGAAGTCGCGGTACGCCGAGAAACTTTGGTCGTTGCTCAGCGCGGGATTCTTGTTGTCGATGTATTTCACACGCACGGTGATGGTGAGGCGCGTTTTGCTGGCGTAAGCGTCTTCGCCCACGGCTTGCGGCGTGAGGTTGTAGGCGGTGATTTCGCCTTCCATTCGCAAGTCGCTGTTAGGCGAATCAATCACGCGCAGACGAGTGTTTTGCGCCACCATGTCGCGAAGTTTGTTCTCAAAGGTCTGCTGCAAAGGCGGATACACCAGCGCGGCACGGATTGGGAAGTCGCTGAACGAAACGGTTTTATACACATTATAGTCGAGCGATGCTCCGTTGAATTTGTAGAAATTATACACGGAGCAAGCCTGCGATGCCACGAGCAGCATCACCAAGGCTAATGTGCGGCGGAATATGGTGCTGAAGTGCTTCATTACTTTTTGTGTTGGTTTCTTGATTCGAGTCCGTATTCCTTGATTTTGCGGTAGAGCGTGCGTTCCGAGATGTTGAGTTCTTCGGCTGTGCGCTTGCGCTTGCCGTTGTTGCGCTCCAAAGCGCGTGTGATGGTCTCGCGCTCGGTTTCGTCGAGCGTTTTGATATGCGCCTCCACCTCCATGGCGTAGGGAGCGTCGAAATCGTGCTTGTCAACATCGGCGGTGTCGTGGCTGTTGAGGTCGATGATTTTCTTCGGCTTGACGGTGTCGTCGTCGGCGCCGATGTTCATCTTCGTCAACTTATGGCTATCGCGTTTGAGCAGTTCCATCTCATCGTTGAGTTGGAATGTGGTGGTGGCGGTTTCGGGCATGCGTCGCTCTTGCAGAGCCGATTGCAGAGCCACCACATCTTGCTGCATCTTGTAGAGCATCTTGAAGATGTATTCACGCTCGTGCATGTAGTCGTGCACGGCACCGTCGACGCTCACTAAACCCTCCTGGTTGGGCAGATATTTCGCCACATTCTCAACGCTGAGCCTGTTGCCAGCCTCAAACAGCGCTATCTGCTCCGCCACATTCTTGAGTTGGCGCACATTGCCGGGCCAGCGGTAGGCGAGCATCGCCTTTTTAGCCTCGTCGGAGTATTCCACTTCCGGGGTGCGGTATTTTTCGGAAAAGTCGTGACTGAACCTGCGGATAAGCAGCCAAATGTCGTCGCCACGGCGGCGCAATGGTGGCACATCGATGCGTACCGAGCAAAGGCGATAGAACAGGTCTTCGCGGAACTTGCCCTCCTTGATGGCGTTTTCGAGATTCTTGTTGGTGGCAGCCACGATGCGCACGTCGGTCTTACGCACGTCGGAACTACCCACGCGCATATATTCGCCCGACTCCAGCACACGCAGCAGCAGCGCCTGTGTTTCCATTGGCAGTTCCGCCACTTCGTCGAGAAACAGCGTGCCGCCGTCGCAGTCTTCAAAATAGCCCTTGTGCTCGCTGATAGCGCCAGTGAACGAGCCCTTCTCGTGACCGAAAAGTTCGCTATTGATGGTGCCTGCTGGTATTGCACCACAGTTCACCGCCATATATTTCTCGTGCTTGCGTCGGCTGTGGTCGTGAATGATTCGGGGGAAAACCTCCTTACCCGAACCGCTCTCACCGATGATGAGCACCGAGAGGTCGACAGGCGCAACCTTCAACGCCTGCTCCATGGCGGCAAGATACAACGGCGATTTGCCAATCAGTCCGTAGCGCAGCATTGCGCTTTTAATTGCTGCTTCAAGTGTTGCCATAATTAATATGTAGATTTTGAGTTAATTTCACATTGGTGTTATTTGTCCCACTTGCGCATACTGTAGGTGCGCTCGCGCAGGAATTCGCCCAACGATTCGAGCGACTCGTATTGTGCCTGCTCGTCGGGCATGATGGGTTGGCCCACCGACACACGGAACGTCTGGTCGTGGCGGCGGAACACCTCAGAGGGGAGTTTCAGCGTGCGCAATCGCCAGTCAATCAGGCCGAGAATGTTGAAGAATGTGCTGTTGTGTCCGTGGAAATAGATGGGCACCACAGGCACCTTCAACTTCTTGATCAGGCGAATGATGTTGGGCTGCCACAAGCGGTCCTCGATGCGGAGGTTAGGCGTGATTTTCGACACCGCCCCAGCAGGGAAAAAGCCCAGAGGGTGACCGTCTTTCACATGGCGGAGCGCGGTGGTGATACCCTTCATCGACACGGCGCGCTTGGCGGGGTCGTTGCTGGCGAGGGCATCCACGGCAATGAAGTTGGGGCGCATGGCACTGATGTAGTTCAAAACCATATTCACCATCACCTTGAAGTCGGGACGGTATTCACCGATGATTTTAATGAGCATAATGCCGTCGAGCGCACCGAATGGGTGGTTCGACACGGTGATAAACCCACCTTCTTTCGGCAGATTTTTCAGCACTTCCTCGCCACGAATGTCGATGGTGATGTTGAGGTCGCGGAGCAGACCTTGCACAAATGGCACGCCAGGGGTGTCGCAGTTGTGGTCGTGAATCCAGTTCACCTTATCCACTGCGAGCATCTTCATCAATGTGTTCACCAACTTCTCCTTGCCCTTGAAGAAGGGGACGAGTTGGCAAATATCGTTGTAGTCGAGCACCGTGCGCTTGATGGGCGCTTGTGTGCTGGTTTCTTGCTGAGGCTTATTGTCTTGCATAGATGTATTTAATGTGTGAGGAAGCACGTTGCCCCCTCGATTCTCTTTAAGTATAAGAGTGCAAAGTTAGCAATATTCCCCGAAAAAACGAAAAATCATCCCCGAAAATATGACAATTTGGCATACAGGGGGAAGGGGAGTCAACGAGTCTACGGGTCAACAGGTCTACGAGGCAATGGTTTCGAAAAATCGAAAATTCGAAAAATCGAAATCTCCCTCCAAATCGCGAAAATATTGCACAAAGATGAATTAGGTGTGCAGTTTTTGGGGAGTAGTGAAGTTTTTTGCCTAACTTTGTAGGCTACAATGATATTTTTCACTTTGTAAGTAAAGAATAAGATGAAGATGCATTACATATTTAGCCTTGTTGCCGCCGTGGGATTGGCTACTTCTTGCGGTTCGGGCAGTGCTACGAACAGTTCGGCTAAAAATGCCGACACGGTGCCACAACCAGTTGCCGCTGTGGATTTTAACGCCGACAGCGCATTCGCTTTTGTGAAACAGCAATGTGACTTTGGTCCGCGTGTGCCCGAAACTCAGGCTCACGAACAATGCGGCGAATGGATTGAGGCGCAACTGCGTGGCTGGTGCGATAAGGTGATTGCCCAAAAGGCGCGCCTTACCACTTTCGACGGCAAAACGCTCAATGCCACTAATTATATAGGTGTCATTAATCCCGACGCCAAGGAGCGCATCTTGCTCGTGGCTCACTGGGACACTCGTCCTTGGGCAGATGCCGACCCCGACCAGGCAAAGCGCAATATGCCTGTGATGGGTGCTAACGATGGTGCCAGCGGCGTGGGCGTGCTGCTTGAATTGGCTCGCCTCATGAATGGTAAAAAGCCCGATGTGGGCGTGGATATCCTGCTCGTTGATGCAGAAGACTGGGGCACCGACAACGAAGAGGAAAGTTGGGCTCTTGGCACGCAATACTGGGCAGAGCACCCACATGTGAAGGACTACAAACCCATGTATGGCATTCTGCTCGATATGGTGGGCGCACCCGACGCACAATTCTACCACGAGGGCTTCTCGCTCCAGTGCGCTGCCGATGTGGTGGAGAAGGTGTGGAACATTGCCGCCGACGGTGGCTACAGCAACCACTTCAAGAGTGTGCAGTTTGGCGCTGCCACCGACGACCACGTGTTTATCATCCGCGCTGGCATACCCTGCATCGACATCATAGACATGCGTCCAGGCAGCGAGGGCGGATTCTTCCCTTACTGGCACACCACAGGCGACACCATCGACAAGATTTCTGCCAAAACGCTCAAAGCCGTGGGACAAACCGTGGCTAATCTTATTTACGAATTATAAAACATATCAGATATGGACAAACAGACTAACAAACCGCTCTACATCGTCACTGGCGCCACCGACGCTATGGGCAGCGTGGTGACACAGAATTTAGCAGAAGCCGGCCACGCCATTGTGATGGCTTGCTTCGACACCGAAAAGAGCGATGCCAAGGCTAAGGAATTGGCAATCCGCACACGCAATAAAGACATCACCAGTATGCACCTCGACCTTGGCTCTTTTGCCAGCGTGAGATGTTTTGCCAACCAAATCAAGGCACTCAACCGCCCTGTGGCTGTGCTGGTGAACAATGCCAACTACATCAGCCACCGCAGCGAAATATCACCCGACGGCTATGAGAAGTTGGTGCAGGTCAACTTCCTGAGCACCGCTTTGCTCTCGCTGCTTATCCGCCCACTGATGATCGAAGGCGGACGCATCATTTTCAGCACCTCGCTTTCGCACACGCCTGTTTCGATTCCTTACGAATTTCCAGCTGTGAGCAATTTTATGCCTATTGCTGCCTATGCGCAAAGCAAAATGGCGCTCTCGCTGTTCTCTATCTACCTCTCCACCGTGCTCCGCACCCAACATGTGGCTGTCAACAGCGTGGATTCGGGTTTGGTGAACTTGAGCAAACTGGGCATGAACCGCTTCTTCAACCGCTTCAGTTTTATCAGCAACCACACCGGCAACCTCGAAAACGGTGCCAAGGCGATGATGAGAGCCATCGGTTCTACCGACACGGGCTTCATTTTCAAGAGTGGCAACAAGCAAATCAAGGCAAGTTCGCTGCTGCGTAATCGCGAAGTGTTTATCAAACTTTGCAACGACACGATGCGTGTGCTGAAAAAGCAACTCGAAGAGCCTAAGTGATGAGCAAAATAAAAAATCTTCTTTTCGACCTCGGTGGCGTGGTTATCGACATCGAGCGTCAGCGTTGTGTGGATTCGCTCACGGCACTGGGTATGACCAATGCCGATGAAATGATTGGGCTGTATCGCCAAAGCGGACCGTTTCTGCAACTTGAAGCCGGTGCGTTGAGCCCTGCCGAGTTTTGCAATGCCATGCGTGCCACTATGCCCGAAGGCGTGACCGATGCGCAAATTGAGCAAGCCATCTGCAATTTCATCATCGACATTCCCACACACCGCCTTGTGGCGTTGCGCCAGTTGCGCGAGAAATATGGCACCTATGTGCTGTCGAACACCAATCCCATCATGTTTGATGGCATCATCGACAAACTTTTCCGCAAGGAAGGTCGCCAGATGAGCGACTATTTCGACGGTGTGACCGTTTCGTATCGCGCCAAGCACAACAAGCCCGCGCCCGAAATCTTTGAATACGCCATCTCCACAATGGGCATTCGCCCCGAAGAAACGCTTTTCCTCGACGATAGCCAACGCAACCTTGATGCCGCCGCAAAATTCGGCTTCGCCACGGCTCTCGTGCCGGAGGGAGGGGAATTTATGGATATTTTAAAGCAACTCAATCTCGCCTAATGCAAATCGTTCGCGATACCGATACCCTACCAAAGCACAGCACCGTTGCAGCCATCGGCATGTTCGACGGTGTGCACCTTGGGCACCTCACGCTCATCGACGAGGTGAAGCGCATCGCCGCCCAGCGGCATCTGAAATCGGCTGTCATTACATTCGCACAGCACCCACAAGCCGTACTCCGACCAGATAGCGACATTAAAATGCTGATGACCGTGCCCGACAAGGTGGCGGAAATCGGACGGCACGGCATCGACGTGACGGCGCTGCTCAACTTCACCTACGAACTCTCGCTCAACAATTCGCGCCAGTTTCTGCAACTGCTGCGCGACCGCTATGGCGTGGCGGTGCTTGTGGTGGGCTACGACCACCGCTTCGGTCACGACAAGTCGGAAACCTTTGCCGACTATGTGCGCCACGGCAAGGAACTGGGCATCGACGTGGTGAAGGCACCCGAATACTTGGGCGAGTATGCGCCTGTTAGTTCTTCTATTATTCGCCGCCTCATAGCATCGGGCAAGGTCGACGACGCGATGCGCTGCATGGGCCGCCCCTACACGCTGTCGGGCAAGGTGGTTCACGGCTTCCACAACGGCCGTGGCATAGGCTTCCCCACCGCCAACGTGGGCGAAATCCCCACCGACCTCATTCTTCCCCACAAGGGCGCTTACGCCGTGATGGTGAAAGTGGACGATGAGTGGCACCAAGGCATGGTGAACGTGGGCGTGCGTCCCACTCTCGACAACGGCACACAACTCTCTGTGGAAGTCAACATCTTCGACTTCGACGGCGACATCTACGGCAAGCCTATCACCCTCCAATTCATCAAATTCCTCCGCCTCGAATTCAAACTCGGTAGCATCGACGAACTCCGCGCCCAACTCACCCGCGACCGCAACACCTCCCGCCAAATCCTCACTGCCCTAACAAGCAAATAAGTCAACAGGTCAACGAGTCAACAAGTCAACGAGTCAACAAGTCGATAATTTGAAATCACGTTGGATTGTTGGGGGGTATTAAAAAATCTAAATTTTAATGGGGAAGGTGGATTGTTGAAAAAAATAATTACCTTTGTATGTTTTTCGCTTTATTCTGTAGTTTTTTATGGAGTTGGTGCGTCTAACAGTTACAATGGTATTTTTTTTACAAAGAGGTGAAGAAAATTTCAACAAACTACATAATCATAAAATTCACTCAATTATGAAACTCAGAAATTTATTCGCGTTTGCGTTTGCCCTCGTGGCTTCTGTTGGCTTCGCACAGGCTATGCCTGATGTGCCTGCCGATACCGCTTTCCGCACTGGCAAGCTCGCAAACGGACTCACTTATTATGTGCGTCACAACAACTATCCTGAGCACCATGTCAACTTCTACATCGCCCAGCGTGTGGGTTCTATCCAGGAAGATGAAAGTCAGCGTGGTTTGGCTCACTTCCTTGAGCACATGGCGTTTAACGGCACAGAGCACTATGCCGGCAATGGCGTGATCGATTACACCCGCACCCTCGGTGTAGAATTTGGCCGCGACCTCAACGCCTACACCGCGGTTGACCAAACCGTTTACAACATCAACGATGTGCCTTCCACTCGTCAGAGCGCGCTCGACTCTTGCTTGCTCATCATCAAGGACTGGTCAAACGGTCTGCTGCTTCAAGGCGAGGAAATCGACAAGGAACGTGGCGTGATTCACGAGGAATGGCGTTTGCGATCTTCTGCAAGCCAACGTATGCTTGAACGCAACCTCGAAAAGCTCTATCCAGGCTCTAAGTATGGCAAGCGTATGCCTATCGGCTTGATGAGCGTGATCGACAATTTCAAATACGATGAAATCCGCAACTACTATAAGAAATGGTATCGCCCCGACAACCAAGCCGTGATTGTGGTGGGCGACATCGATGTGGATTACACCGTGAAGAAGATTCAGGAAATGTTCGGCACTATTCCTGCTCCTGCTGCCGATGCGGCTCAGGTGGTCGACGAACAAGTGCCCGACAACCCAGAAGCCATCATCGTGGTTGACAAGGATAAGGAACAGCAGATGAACATCGTGCAAGTGATGTACAAGCACGATCCATTCCCTGAATCTGAAAAGAACAGCATGATGTATCTCGTTTACGATTACGGCAAATGGTGCATCACCCAAATGCTCAACAACCGTCTCAACGAGAAGTCACAAGATGCCGACTGCCCATTCATTCAGGCAAGCGCAAGCGATGGCAACTACATCCTTGCCAAGACAAAGGATGCGTTCACTATCGGCATTCTTCCTAAGGAAGGCAAAATGAGCGAGGCTGTGAAGGCTGCCACTATGGAAGCCCTCCGCGCTCAGAAGTTTGGCTTCACCGCCACTGAATATGCCCGCGCAAAGGCTGAATACCTCAGCGCTATTGAAAAGCAATACAACAACCGCAACAAGATTTCAAGTGACCGCTTCGGCCGCATGTGCGCAAGCAACTATCTTGAAAAAGAACCTCTCACCGCTATTGAAACAGAATATGAGGTGATGAACCAAATCGTGCCTATGCTCCCTGTGGAGGCTGTGAACCAAATGATGATGGAATTGGTGAGCCAATCCGACACCAACCTCGTGGTGATGAGCTTCAACCAGGAAAAGGAAGGTGCTGTGTATCCAACCGAGGCTTCGCTGAAGGCCGCTATCGACGCTGCACAAGCCGAAGACCTCCAACCATGGGTTGACAACGTGAAGAATGAGCCTCTTATCAAGGAACTCCCTAAGAAGGGCAAAATCGTGAAGGAAGCAACCGACAAGAAGTTTGGCTTCAAGACCCTCACCCTGAGCAACGGCGCAACCGTAATCATCAAAAAGACCGACTACAAGGCCGATGAAGTGCTGATGGAGGCACAGTCGAAGGGTGGCACATCGCTCTACGACCAAAAAGACTGGGCTAACACCGAACTCTTTGACTACATTGTCGGTTCAAGCGGTTTGGGCGAATTCGACAACACCGAACTCGACAAGGCACTCGCTGGCAAGCAGGCAAGCGTAAGCCTTTCGCTCTCTCAATCTTACGAACGCCTCAACGGTAAGTCAACCGTTAAGGACCTCGAAACCCTCTTCCAACTCACCTACTTGAAGATGACCGCTATCAAGAAGGACGAGAAGAACTACGCAAGCCTGATGAAGATGCTCGAAACTGCTCTCAAGAACAAGGATTTGCAACCAGAAGCCGTGTTCCAGGAACAGACTGAATACACCATCAACAACAAGAGCTGGCGCAACGCTCCATTCGGCGTTGAACAACTCAAGCAAGTGGACTACGACCGCGTGCTCGCTATCGCCAAGGAACGCACCGCCAACGCTGCCGACTTCACATTCTACTTCATTGGCAACTTCGACGAAGTTGCTCTCCGTGGCTACATCGAGCAATACATCGCTTCACTCCCTGGCGACGCTAAGAAGAAAGAAAACTACAAGAATGTGGCTGAACGCCCAACTGGCACAGTGGTGAACAAATTCACCAAGAAGATGGAAACTCCAAAGGCCATCGCTCGCATGTACTGGTACAGCACCACAGCTCCTTACACCCTCGAAAACAGCATTCTCGCAAGTGCTGCCGGACAGGTGCTCAGCAAACTCTACCTCCAGAAGATTCGCGAAGAAGCTGGCGCAGCCTATTCAGCAGCAGCAGTTGGTAGCGTACAGATGATTGGCGACCGCGTGTTCACCACCCTTCTTGGCCACTGCCCAATGAAGCCAGAAATGGCTGACGAAGCCATCAAGATCATGCGTGAGGAAGCGGTAGCAATCAGCAAAAGCGTAGATGAAGCCACTCTCAACGAAATCAAGGCAGTGATGCTCAAGGACGCAGATGCGGCCGTTAAGGAAAACAGCCACTGGTTAGGCGTTTACAACATGTACGTAAGCCGCGGTATCGACACCGAAACCGACTACAAGAGCATCGTCAAGAGCCTCACCCCAGCCAAGGTTGCAGCCTTCGTGAAGAACGTAATCCTCAAGGCTGGCAACAACGTGGAAGTAATCATGCTCCCCGAAAAGTAAAAAATCCCACCCAGTTGGCTTAACCCCCAACTGACACCCACATAACAAAGTCCTCGACTGCCCACGCAGCCGAGGACTTTTCCATTATCCCTCCGCCTCAATAGAAAAGCCTCCCACAGATCCCACTCTCACTCACGGTTTTCTTTTGTGGGTGGGAAATCTCACGGAGGCTCTACGGTTTGTGGTTTTTAGGCTCACACAGATCCCACGGATCTCACGGTATTGCTTTTGATGGAGGGAAATCTCACGGAGGATGGTGGTGTGGTGTGTGTGGGTGTTGTCTGATTACTCCGAGTGCTCCGATTTATCAAAGCTCACACAGATTCAACGAGATTCAACAAAAAGATTATTTGTGAAAATTTGTGCTAATTTGTGGCAGAAAAAACACCCTAACTTTGCGACATCAATCTTTAAGAGAAGAAAAAAAAGAAAATAGAAC
>ENA-OUQN01000416-OUQN01000416.1-human-gut-metagenome-genome-assembly--contig:-NODE-416-length-35190-cov-6.159926_pt1 | contig 35190 bp, 34 predicted proteins | sample MGYA00237950_ERZ548832 | MGnify/ENA primary metagenome ERZ548832 (study PRJEB26490, sample SAMN05194703) | human gut metagenome | biome: terrestrial biome; feature: human-associated habitat; material... | reverse complement strand
TTAACTTTAGCTTTCTTACCAACGCGGTCTCTTAAGTAGTTAAGTTTAGCTCTTCTAACTTTACCTCTTCTTACTACTTCAACCTTCTCTACGTTAGGTGAGTGAACTGGCCATGTCTTCTCAACACCGATTCCGTTAGATGTCTTTCTAACTGTAAATGTCTCTCTTGAACCGCCACCCTGTCTCTTAAGAACAGTTCCCTCGTATACCTGGATACGCTCTCTGGAACCCTCAATAACCTTTGCATATACCTTTACGGTATCACCTACATTAAAATCTGTGATGTCAGACTTTAACTGTTCGTTTTCAATCGCCTTAATAATATCGTTCATGTTGAACCTCCTTTTTGATGTTGACATTCTTAATACTTTTGTGCTTTTTGCAACCGTAACAGCGGAATATCTCTACTCACAACTTCAACAGGATACCACACTCTGCAATATATTGCAAGAAATATTTTTTATAAAAACAGTTCTTTGATCTCTTCCATCGTCAACTGTGTTACAAAACTCTCCCCTGCCTGGATCAACTGATCAGATAGCTGTTTTTTGCGTTTCTGCAATTCATAGATCTTTTCCTCGATCGAATCTTTCATCACATATTTGATCACTTGTACTTTCTTCTTTTGTCCAATGCGGTACGCACGATCCGTTGCCTGATCCTCAACTGCCGGATTCCACCACGGATCAAAATGAATCACAGTATCAGCTCCTGTCAGATTCAAACCGGTTCCTCCCGCCTTCAAGGAGATCAAAAACACTTTGACTTCACCGCGGTTAAACTCCTTGACCTCGCGTTTACGCTCCTGCGCGCTGGTCGATCCCGCCAAATAGAAAAACGGAATATTTCTTTGTTTCAACTCGTGCGCAATAATTGAAAGCATTGAAGTAAATTGTGAAAAAACGATCACACTGTGACCACCCTCCAATATATCCGGTAATTGCTCCATAAGCAGATCCAGCTTGCCGCTTCCACCATGATAATTTGATGCAAACGTTGCCGGATGACAACAGATCTGACGAAGTCTGGTCAATGCCGCTAATACTTGCATACGATTGCCGCCAGGTGTATTCTCCTCATCTCCGGCCAACTCCATTTGAATGCGTGCCAAATACGATTCATAGATCTTACGCTGCTTGGCGCCCATTTCTGCCATACGTCTGGTTTCAATCTTATCCGGCAGTTCGGTAAGTACCTCTTTCTTCATACGCCGTAACACAAAAGGACGGATCTTACGTCGTAATTTTTGCATTTGAACAGAATCGTGATCGCGCAGTATCGGCTTCTCATAACATTCTTCAAATTGTCGATATCTGCCAAAAAATCCCGGCATAACAAAATCAAAGATTGACCATAATTCTGACAATGTATTCTCAATCGGTGTACCTGTCAATGCAAACCGATGCTTTGCCTGCACAGCCTTTACCGCCTTTGCGCCCAGCGATGTTGGATTTTTGATAAATTGTGCCTCATCAATAAAGCACGCATCAAAGATCTGCGCTTTGTAAAGATCAACATCCTTACGAATCAATGGATAGGTAGTGATCCATACCGGAACATCTGTACTCTGCTGCATCAGATCTGCACGTTCCTGCGGTGTTCCTGAAATGATCTGTGTGGCGATCTGCGGTGCAAATTTTGAAAACTCGTCCTGCCAATTGTACGCCAGCGAAGTCGGACATACGATCAATGTACGGGTACCTGGATTCGCCAATACATAGGTAATTGTCTGCAATGTCTTACCAAGTCCCATATCATCTGCCAAAATCCCACCCATTCCATAATGAGCCAAGGAACACAACCAACGATATCCGGTTATCTGATAAGGCCGCAGTATATCTTCCATACCGTTTGGCAGCTCCCAATTGGTTTTATCCGGATTTTTCAGATCTTCCAATAACTGTTTATACCCCGCATCTCTCGTAATTCGCTGGGTATGCGGAAGCAGCTCATCCACTTCCATCACAGCTGTCTGCGAGAAAGCAATCTTATTATCCTCCGTCACCTCTCCTATCGACAATAGATCCCGCAATTCATCAATCTGCTTATCTTCTGTCATCAGATTAACAAAAGCACCACTTTTCAAGCGATAATACTTCTTTTTTAATTTGATCGAACGGAAGAAATCTCTTAGCTCTTCCTTAGGAATATGCCCATAGTCAACATCCATTTCCAACAAATTAATATCTGTGTTGAGTCGGATTCCTGCCGATAGCATTCCTACTTTCTTGATGGAATTCGCCCTATATTCTTTTGAATAAAAAACTTCAAACTGACGACATAGATCTTGCATCCCTTCCGTCATCAACTGAAATATCTCGTCTTCCTTCGTCAGAACGAACTGCTCTCTGCGCACCGCAAAATGCTTATCATACATCAACCGCAAAAGCTGTTCCTCTTCTTCACGATCACGTACTAAAATATAACTTCCTTTTTGCTCATCTTGCAAAGGATTGACCTCATGCTCTCCATAAGCAAATATCATACGGGCCACTAAAACCGGTCTTTGTCTGCTTCGGTCTATATCAAAATACAATTTAGGCTGGAGCTGTTCCACAATATAATGATCCTTGATCTTCTCCGGCACTTGAATATTCATGGTTTTTTTGATCACCGGCAATACTTTTTCGATAAAGCTGCCCATATTTTCACCACGAAATTCTAATTCAGATTGTTTTTTGCCAAACAATGTTGTAAAAAATGGACGCAAATTGGCTAAAAACTCCATATCCGGCAGATAAATACATCCCTGATAACAGAGGATCGAACCATCTTCACAAATAGAGATTATCGGCTCCTGTCCCATATCATGTAAAGACAACACTTCATCTTCCATCTGCAGTTCCATGGATAACTTTGGATTCGAACACATAATCTCCATATTTTCCATCTTTTTATCCCGAAGAATTATATCACAGTGTAATCCCTCTGCAAGACGTAACAGTTTGCAAAGCATATTTTGTGATACGACCAATTCCTGTCGATTAAATAGATTAGAATAATACGTCTTACCTAATGTCTCCTGAATCTCGTATATTTCTGTCAGATAAGCCAAAACCGCCGCCGATGTCGGTTCAAACTGACATTCTTCCGGTATATACCGAAATTCTTTGCCTAGTCGGATCTCTTTATGATTATAATAATCCTGAATAAACTTTTTGGTGTTGGATACTTTATACATCTTGCTGCTGCCGGCGTACAGACCAACAAATGCCTTGGACTGTCTGGACTTTAGCGGTTCATTGACCGTAACCTGCAGTGCCAGATGAAAATACTGCGGTGTCAGTTTGCGATATTCCCGTTTGCGGAAATATTCTATTATCTTGTATGCTGTTTGATCTTCCCAACCGAGATTTTCCAACGCATCTGCTCTCTGCTGATAATCTGCAATAAATAATAATGCAGCCACAACGTGTTTGCAGGCACCCGGATATTTTGCATGAGCCGGACAATTGCAGCTATGCGTGATCTGTTCATCTTCGCCAAATCCAATCGTAACACCATATATATTGCTGCCTTGCACAAATGCATGATACTGCTTGGTAGCTTCATTCCACGTCACATCAGACACTGCATGCGCCGCATAATAACGCATTCCGCGGTAGTAAACAGTCTCCGTCGTGGCAAGTCTTCTAATTGCCTCTCTTGTGATCTTATACATGCATTATACCCTCATTCCTATACTAATCGTTCAACAAATGAAATTTATCTGCAACGATTGACATTTTTCGTCCCATCGGGAACTCATAAAGCTCTGACCTGGAAAGTCCCTGCAACTTCAATACCAAAGCAAAGTAACTTGCAACCGCCACAACCAATGCAGGTACGATTGCAACATAAATACGATGGCTGACAATGAAAAACAACTCGTATACAACGAACGTCAGTATTCCCATTACCACCGAAGACAAAAACGGGACACAGAATGTTTTTACTACTTCCTGTTTGAAACCTAAATTTCTGCTGACGCTTCTGCCATTTAAGAAACAAACGACTAACGGATAAGTTACATTACCAAATACCAACGCATACGCTCCCATTCCGGTAAAACGAAGCAGTGTAAACACGACAACGACATGAATTGCTAATGATATCAAAGAATGGATGACCGGCAGATTCATCTGGTCAATACTCTGCAGCACCCCACTTGTCACAGTTGACAATGCATAGAAGATAATACACGTCGATCCTGTCATTAGCATCATTCCTCCTGTCACATAATCGGATGCCGGGAACAGCAGACGTATGATCGGCTGTGCCAATATTGCTAATCCAACTGCAGATGGAAATGCAATGATCATATTAAATTTAACCGCCATCGTCACTTTGTCTTTGATCGCACGACGATCCCCGGTCGTAACCGATGCCACCAAACTAGGAATCATAGAAGATGCGATTGCCGTTGATACTGCAATCGGTACACTGACTAACAAACGATACTTTGTACTGTAAATACCTTGCAAAGTACTAATTACGGTAGCATTCACACCTCTGGCTTCCATCGCAAAGTTAAATATTGTAACATCGATAATTCCACTAAGCTGATATACCGTCTGGCTGAGTATGATAGGAATGACCGTCCAAAGGATCAACTTATAATAATCTGCAGCAGATTCCCTAGGTGTAATTCGATCCCTACGCGACTGTCTGCGAAGAACCGGGCGATACAAAGTATAGATCATACCTAAAAACAGTAAAGCAGACGCTGCACCGAGCAGAGTTCCTACCGTACCACCGGCAGCACCCCACGCTGACAAGTTTTTGGAAGCACTGTGATCACTCATCAAATAATATGCAGCCACAATACTAACCACTGCATTGACAATCTGTTCTAATATCTGTGAAACTGCCGTAGGAAGCATTGTATTTTTTCCTTGAAACAGTCCACGCAGCGTACCCATTACAGCTACGACAAAAATTGTCGGTGCCAGCACACGCAGTGGAATAGATATTCCCTGAAAACTTGAGAAAAAGGTTCTCTCAATCCAACCGGCTCCAAAGAACACAAAAAGTGCCATTAATCCGCCGGAAAAAATCGAAAAGACCATGGAGTAACGAAATACCCGGTAAGCTCCTTTGTATTCTTTTTTGGTGCATTTTGCCGAAACCATCTTAGACACTGCCATCGGCATTCCGTAAGAGGAAATGATCAATAAAATATTGTATACCTCAAACGCCGCGGAATAGATTCCATTACCGGCATCTCCAATAATATTTGCGAGCGGGATACGGTAAAACATACCGATCAATCGAACTAAAATTGATGCGGCTGCAAGAATACTTCCCTGCTTCAAAAATCCTTCTGCTTTGTTTTGATTCGCTTCCATGTTTTTTACTTACTCCTCCTAATTTCTTGTAATTCCAAGGGTATCTAATACCTCTTTTTGTTTGGCCTCCATAACGAGTCGTTCCTCATCCTCCATGTGATCATATCCCAACAAATGTAACATACTGTGGGCTACCAAAAAGCAAATCTCACGACGCACGGAATGCCCATACTCTTTTGCCTGCTCATCCGCACGTTCTAACGATATGATAATGTCTCCTAACAATAATTCTCCGCTTTCCGGATTGAAGCAGGAGATCTGTGCCTCTTCTGTTTCCAAATAGTCATAATCTGCCGGTTCTTTATAATCCACCATCGGAAATGATAATACATCCGTCGGCACATCCAATTCACGAAACTCACGATTGATCATCCTTATCCCATCATTATCCGTAAACGTGATATTTACTTCGCATTCATATGGGCAATGTTCTAAAGACAGCGTCTGCTGTATCACCCGTTCTATATCCTCATTTAACTGTACAGGAAGATCACTCTCGACATCCTGCTCCATTAGTATTGTCATTCTTATCCTCCATTCCTTTCCAACAATGCAGAACCATCTGTGCTGCAGCACATTGATCCGCTTTACGCCAAATACATCAGCCATTAAAATACTGCTTTATATAAAAATGTCGTAATTTATCAATCTGTTGTTGTGACAATCCGGACTCTGATAAAGTTCCTTTCGATAAACGATTCTGAAAGATTCCTTCTACCAGCTTCTGTGTAGAAACACCTTCCTTCTGACCGCTTTTTTCCAAATAATCATTCGTTGACACAATACAGTCTGTAAACAGTACAATAGCCGCTTCCAAAGACTTTGGTTTTTCATGCCGCATACTGTGCTGTCTGATAATATCCGTCAATTCCTTCGGGAAATCATATTCCTCCGCAAGTTTAACACCTGCATCAATATAATTCGAAACTCCCATAATCCTGCCAATCTCATGATATAGGCCGCCAGCCTGCGCCAACAATACATTTCCTCCCATATGTCTGGCCGCTTGCGCTGACACACTGCTGATCGTCATCGAATGTATAAACAACTGTCCGGAAAATTCCTGCAGCCGCAATAACAATCCAAAGTCAGCCTCTAATATAAGGCTCAATTTTTTGTTCAATTCCTGCTGCTTCGCTAACTCTGTTTCTGTCATCTTTCCAGAATGTTGGCGATAAAATACATACCACCACACAAACAGAAACAACAGGATTATGCTTCCATACTCCATTAAGATCTTTTGTGGAGTGTTCTTAAACTCTTGCAACATTGACGTCAGCATAAACTGATGCCGCAATATCTGTAATACACTTTCCAACACTAACATCAAAATACCAACATATGATAACACACGTCCGGTAAGCTCTTGTGATAAAAGCCATATGCAGACAAACCCGAAAAATGTAACGATCAACAGCTCTCTTGCGCTGAAAGACGCACTGTGCAGCAACAAATTTTGTGACAGCAGCGCAATAAAAAGAATAACAGACTGTTCAATACCACTTCCGATCGAAACCATAATGACCGGCAGCAGCCACAAATATCCCAACGACTGCCAGGCACTGCATGCTAACATGACATTGGACAGCGCAAACAAAAAGACCAGGATAAGCTTGTCCTGTAAGCTGTGACCTCTTACTTCTTGTATATAGCCGGAAAATTTGTGCCACAAAAAAACAATAAGCAGTGAAAACACAACATTTGCTGTCCAGACATAGATCGGCTGATGTTGAGTAAAGCCCTGCAACGCACTTCCAAATGCTATCGACAAATACATGCCTATCCAAAAAAGAAGTTTATGCTGGTATATTCTGCGCCACATGCTCTTCCATCCTCCTCATCTATCTGTGTCCGGTTTTTCTATGTTCAGCACCCCGGTTTTCTTTGAACTGATTTCTTTTACGCTGTTTTTCCATACGTTTATCGTAATCATCATATGCCTTAACGATCTGCTGAACCAGCGGATGACGTACTACATCCTGATTAGTCATATGTGCAATACCTATGTCCTCAACCTTGCCAAGTACATCTAACGCCTGATCCAGACCTGAAGTTGTTCCGCTCGGCAGATCCTTCTGAGTCAGATCACCGGTAATAATTACCTTCGAACCAAATCCAATACGTGTTAAAAACATTTTCATCTGCGCCGGCGTCGTATTTTGCGCCTCATCAAGAATAATATAGGAATTATCCAGCGTTCTTCCTCGCATATATGCCAATGGCGCAACTTCGATCAAGCCCTTCTCTACATTGCGCAAATAACTGTCTGCACCCATGATCTGATGTAATGCATCATAAAGCGGACGAAGATAGGGATCAACTTTACTTTGCAGATCCCCCGGTAAAAAACCAAGTTTTTCTCCTGCTTCGATCGCCGGTCTGGTCAATATAATACGACTTACCTCATCACGCTTAAATGCCTCGATCGCCATCGCCATCGCCAAATATGTCTTACCGGTCCCGGCAGGGCCTATGCCAAATACGATCATTTTCTTGCGAATAAGATCAATATACGCCTTTTGTCCTGCTGTTTTCGGTTTCACCGGTTTTCCCTGAATCGTATGACAGATAATATCAGAATCTATTGATACCAAATCCGGTGTACGATGCTCAAGAATCATTCCAAGCGCATAGTTCACATTTTGTTCCGTCACTGTATTGCCACGTCTTGCAAGCTCTAACAGCTGCATCAGCACGCTTTCCGCCTGCTTGACATCCGCTGCCTCACCGATCAGTTTTAACGTACCGTCTCTTGCCACCATCGTAACATTAAGTGCACGTTCTATTTTCTTTAAGTGTTCATCCAGCTTACCAAATACATTAGCCTCGAGTGCAGCCGGAATCTCAATGAGCGTTTCCATAATTGCCATCTGTTTTTATTTCCTCTTTCTGTTTCTTCCTTTCGGAAACTGATATTTTGCGGTATTTATGATGCGAAGACCGCCATATAACCGTATCTTTCAGTTTGTACCCGCTATCAAGAACCTGAAATTCCGGAGCTGTCTCCTGAATCTGATACCCGTCTTTCTCTTGACGGCGAATATATTCCCGATGCAGGTTCAACAGTTTCTTCTTCGCCTGTTTCCGCGTATACACCATTTTTTTGGAATACATCTCCTGATAAGATGCCTTCACCCAATAAAAAGGAGAACGCGGTATCACTTTTGAGCATAGTTGCCCACTCTCAGTAATTATAGCATATTTCCTATCACTTTCCAAACGATTTAACGGATTATGCAAAAAAAATCGATTTTGCTGATATCGAAGACAATACACATTCTTTTTGTGTTTCTCAAGGCCGTGCTTTTGGTATGTCTTGCTCAAATACTTGTTATATTCTTTCTTTCCCTCGATCACCACAGTTCCTTTCGCACGTACAAAACGAATATTCTGAATTACATCGCCATCTCCGATCACTTCTACCTTACCTGAAATTAAAACATCGCCTTTTTTTACTTTTGCTCCGGCATGTACCTGCGGCGTTCCCTCCCTAGTGACAATAGAGATCACTTTGCCATCGTGTGCAGCGATAAGATCAGCCGCCGAAGAAGCATCTTTTTTTTCTTTCATTAACGTTACTTCCTGCAATCGAACAAACAAACAACTTCCTTTTTTTTCAACAGAAACCCATCCAATATCCTGATATCTTCTTCGGATCTGTTTGGCAAGCTCTGTGCAGCTTAAACCTTTTGACGGCATTCCCATATACACACCGCTCTCATTTAGAAAACGCCGCAAACTTTCTTCGGTATGATATTGTTCTCCTTCAAATGATATGCCCCATATTCTGCCTGCCAAAAATATTATTCCGGCAAGAAACAAAATGAGCCCGGCAAAAAAACTCGCTCTTTTCTGTATGCTACTCAGCAAAAAAGGGCCGCCGTGACGCTTTACAACAATGGGTACTGCATGTGTTTTCCGAACGATCGGACGCAATCTCCAAAAATTTTTTAAGGATATATCTGCATATAGGTGTTTACGTTTTGTATCCCAATAAACATTCCAAAGCGGAATTTCTTTATACCTGCACATATTAACAAACCGCTCAATTTCTCCATCTCGAAGCCGTATTGTTACATAGCCCGCAAGCCATCCGATTACTTTATGTACCATGAAAGCCCTCATTTCCACACTGAATCCATCCAATTAATATCACTAAAAAACGCCCCTTATACAACTTACAGCCATGCATTCAAACTTCTCACCTCAAAAACCATCATGTCATAATAAGCAATATGTGACCCGATAGCAGCTTTTGATGTGCGAAGTTTGGATTGTGTATATAATGGGGCTAGTGATATTCTATGGTGCCGATTTCTCCTACAACACACATGCCGTCATCCCGAAAATATGCAATGACTAAATTTCTGCCAATAATATGGATCCGCCCTGTCTTTGTCTGAATCCGTATCAAGGAGTCCGTATACTCTATTATATTCCGATAATTTTCAATACATAACCTGCCTCTGCCATATCCCATTAATAATGGTGCTCCGGCAATAATATCTTCCGACATTTGAAACTTTTTGGAAATGGCAGACGCAATCTTTGGTTCTTCATCCGCAGGTTTAACATGCGCCTTCGGATGATATTTATGCCTATTCCCACGTTTTCCAAGTGTTGTCACCTGTATTCTCCCATCCTGCTGCTTCCTCCTTATATTCTATGCAACAGTCCCAAATTGTTACCTCTGTTTGCATTGCGTAATCTTTTTAAATACGCTATACTTATATAGGCTTTTTGTATTTTAGCTGGGAAAGGACACGAATTATGCATGAGAAATATGACCGCGATATGATCGATCTGTTGCGAAGCATTCAGAATATTGATTATATTGAGCCGGATGAGATTCCGAACATTGATTTGTATATGGATCAGATCACAACTTTTATGGATGATCACTTAAAATCCTCCAAGCGATTTGAGGATGATAAGATCCTAACAAAGACCATGATCAATAATTATACGAAGAACAATCTTCTTCCACCCCCGGTGAAGAAGAAGTATTCCAGAGAGCACCTGCTCCTTCTGGTCTTCATTTATTATTTTAAAAATATCCTTTCAATCAAAGATATTGAGACAGTTCTTGCACCGCTCACAGAGAAATATTTTCCGGATGGAAGCTCTTTTGAATTAGCGGATATTTACAAAGAAGTCTGCAAGATTGAAAAAGAACAGCTGGATTCCATCAAAGAGAATGTAACTGCTACTTATGAGAAATCTGCTGAGACTTTCACTCATCTTGCTGATGGCGAAGATAAGGAGATCTTACAGCAGTTTGCATTTATATGCAGCTTGAGTTTTGATGTATATATCAAGAAAATGATCATTGAACGGATCATTGATGACCTCTCTTTCAAGTCTTCAAAAAACGAAGAGAAAAAGAAAGGGAAATAAACATTTCTGTTTAAAACGAGATACAGCCTGCGAAAGACTTTACCAGGATCTTCCGCAAGCTGTATCTTTTGATTGATAAAAGGTATTTTATTGTAAGCTTAATTCTTAAGTGTTATTCTTCCGTTCCATTCTCTTCCTCAGCAAGCCCTACACGTTTGAAAACCATATCATATCCGTCATTCCCATAATTAAGAGAACGGTTCACACGACTGATTGTCGCAGTGGATGCTCCTGTCTTCTCCGCGATCTCCAGATATGTCTTCTGTTCACGGAGCATTCTTGCCACTTCAAATCTCTGTGACAATGAAAGCAGCTCATTGATCGTACAGATGTCTTCAAAAAATGTATAACACTCTTCTTTATTCTCAAGGCTTAAGATTGCCTGAAACAGATAATCTACTGCCTCTGTTCTGATCTTCTTACTCATACGAAACAATCTCCTTCTCAACCGGCTAATTATATGATGGCTTACGGCATACCATAAACCATAACAATACCTTTTGCCTTCTCAGGCCACTTTTTGATTTTAACACATTAAATTTTTAAAGTCCACCATTTCTTATGAATTTAAACTAAATTCTTGCGCAATTTTGATTTTTTTCTAAAACATTTTATGTAAAACACACTTTTTTCGTTGTTCTTCCTCTTTTAAGATGCTATAATAAATCTGTTATAAATATTTTGATACAAAAGAGAGGAGTACATGATTAATATGAAGTGCCCAATATGTGGAAAAGACCTGGATTTGCAGAATAAGCAGATTGGCACCAGCGAAAACGGGGATCCAATCTTTAATGAATATGCAATCTGCCATAGCTGTAAAAAGCAATGGAACCTTGATAAACAACGTGCAAAGAAGATCGCTGCCAAGAAAGCCGCAGAAGAGAAAGCAAAAGCTGAGGCTGAGGCTCGTGCCGCTGAAGAGAAGGCAAAAGCTGAAGCTGCCGCCCGTGCTGCTGAAGAAAAAGCGAAAGCTGAGGCCGCCGCCCGTGCCGCTGAAGAGAAACGAGCTGCCCGCAGAGAAGCAAAAGCCCGCGCCCGCAAAGAAGCGATTGCCCGTCTTGCTGCTGACAAAGGGATTTCAGAAGAAGAAGCTGAACGTATTCTTAAGGAGAGAGCCAGAGCCCGCAAAGCCGCTGCACAGAAAGCTGCCACTGATGCCACTGATAATTCCGAAGAGCAGAAATATGGGAACATTCCAGCAGATGAAATCCGTGATAAGCGTGAAAAAGCAGTTCGCAAGGGATACGAAGATATGCTTGCAACTGACCCTGACAGTAAAGCTGCCAAGAAGAAAAAGAAAGAGGAAGCCGAAACTGCGAAAGCAAAAGAAGATGTAAAATCCAGAAAAATGGATGACTATGATGATGAGAAATCCTCTGATGATGAAGATGATGATGAATATGAATACGTAGACGAATATCCACGTTTCAGACCTGGACGCATCATCCTTGGAATCATTTCCCTGCTTGCATTTGGTTTCTGTATTTATAAAGGTTTCGTAACAGGACTCAGCACATCAGGAGCTGACGTAACTTCTGCTCCTGGCATGAATTATGTCATTGTTGCTCTTTGCATGCTTGTCACTGCACTGTTATACTTCATCATGAATAACCGTGATACACTTTTTGCATTCCTTATCCCGATGATTGTCTATATCGGTGGTGCTGTTTTTGCTTTCCTGAAACATGGAGATGAATTCGAGCTTCTGATTTTAGCCGGTGTAAGTGGTGTACTTGCTGTTATTTCACTGATTCTCGCAATTGCTTCCCGCGGTGGAGATGATTACGATGATGAAGATGATTACGACGATCCATTTGAAGAAGAACACGATAATTAAAATCGCGTTGTAAATCTTTTTGGTTTCTAAGAACAATTTATATAAGATAATTACAAGGGAGTATCATTTTGCGGTACTTCCTTTTTTGTCCTGATATGCATTTTTTATATCATATATCTAAAATATTTTTAGGTGTCAAAAACTTTTTTAGAATAGTTGTTGCTTTTTGTTGAATATGTGATAAAATATAACCATAGGTATCTTTATATAATTAAAAATACACAACAAACACATACTCCTCAAAGATTTTTCTTTGGGGATTTTGTCACAAAGAAAGGAGTAACTGACATGGCATCATTTATAGTAAATGGTCAGGAAGTCTCACCTTCAAAGAATCAGAAACTGTTACGGTTCCTGCGTGATGAACTGCACATTACCTCTGCAAAGGATGGTTGCAGCGAAGGCGCTTGTGGAGCCTGTACTGTTATCATTGATGGACAGACTTGCAAATCCTGCGTACCTGACACAGATTCATTGGCCGGAAAGAATGTCATCACAGTCGAGGGGCTTTCTGATTGGGAACAGAAAGTTTACACTTATGCTTACGGGAAGGCAGGCGCTGTACAGTGCGGATTCTGTATTCCTGGTATGGTTATGTGCACAAAAGCACTTTTGGATGTAAATCCGGAACCAACCGATGATGAGATTCGCTATGCGCTGCGCAACAACTATTGCCGCTGTACAGGATATGTTAAGATCATGGACGCGGTACGTCTGGCAGCTAAGATTCTGAAAGAAGGAGTTTTACCAGATGACGGAGATCCTAGCTGGACTCTTGGTTCCCGTGTTTCTCGTATAGATGTTGAAGAAAAAGTGCTTGGAACAGGTAAATATCCGGATGACTATTATCCAGAAGGAATGCTCTATGGCGCTGCTCTTCGTAGTAAATATCCACGAGCTCGCGTACTTTCTATTGATACCTCTGCTGCCGAGGCTCTGCCTGGCGTAGAAGCGGTTGTAACAGCCGATGATATTCCTGGGGAGAATAAGATCGGACACTTAAAACATGATCAGTATTCACTGATTCCGGTTGGTGGACTGACTCATTATCTCGGAGATGCAATTGCCCTTGTAGCTGCAACTGACATGGCAACTGTAGAAAAAGCAAAGAAACTTATTAAAGTTGAATATGAAGTACTTCCTCATATGCATACAGTGGAAGAAGCTGCCGCTCCGGATGCACCACTTGTTTATGATGAAGAAGAGACTAACGTATGTGCTTATAAGCACATCAGCCGCGGAAATGCGGAAGAAGCAATCAAGAATTCCAAGTACGTGATCTCACATCACTTTGAAACACCTTGGACTGAGCATGCTTTCCTTGAACCGGAATGTGCTGTTTCTTTCTATGATGAAGACGGTGACATTTTCGTATATTCAACAGACCAGTCCGCTCACCAGACATTGCACGAAGTTACACTTATGCTTGGAACAGATAAAGTAAAAGTTCAGAACGCATTAGTCGGCGGTGGTTTCGGTGGTAAAGAGGACATGACTGTTCAGCATTTAAGTGCATTGCTTACTTACGTAACAAAGAAACCAATCAAGATGAAATTATCCAGAGCGGAATCCTTGCTTGTTCATCCGAAACGTCACCCATTCTACATGGATATGACAATGGGATGCGATGAGAATGGAGTGATCCAGGGTGTAAAAGCGATTGTTAAATCTGACACAGGTGCATTCGCTTCTCTTGGTGGCCCGGTTCTTGAACGTGCATGTACACATGCAGCAGGACCTTATCATTATGAAAACTTTGAAATTGAAGGAACTGCTTACTATACAAATAACCCACCTGCCGGAGCATTCCGCGGATTTGGTGTTACACAGACTTGTTTCGCAACAGAGACACTTCTGAACATGATGGCTGACAAGGTAGGTATTACGCCTTGGGAGATTCATTACCGCAATGCGATCCGCCCAGGCGAAGTACTTCCGAACGGACAGATTGTAGATAACTCTACAGGTCTTGTAGAGACACTGGAAGCTGTCAAAGAAGAGTATGATGCTGCACTTGCGGCCGGTAAGGCTGTTGGCCTTGGTTGTGCTATGAAGAATGCCGGTGTTGGTGTTGGTATCCCGGATACAGGACGTGTAAAATTAATTGTTGAAGAAGATGAAAAACTTCACATCTTCACTGGTGCTTCCTGTATCGGTCAGGGACTTGGTACTGTACTTGTACAGATGATCGTTACAAATACAGATCTTTCCCATGATGATATCGTCTATGAGCGAAGCAACACATGGATTTCACCTGATTCCGGTACAACTTCCGGTTCTCGTCAGACACTTGTAACTGGTGAAGCGTGCCGCAGAGCATGTGAAAAATTCATGGAAGCGAAAAACAGCGGTAAGTCCATGAAAGATATGATTGGAGAAACTTTCTACGGAGAGTATCTCGCTAAGACTCATCCACTTGGTGCAGATGTGCCTAATCCGATATCTCACGTTGCTTATGGATATGCAACTCAGGTCTGCATCCTTGATCCTAAGACAGGTAAGATTGAGAAAATGATTGCCGCACATGATGTTGGTAAAGCTGTCAACCCTCTCTCCTGCGAAGGTCAGATTGAAGGCGGTGTTGTAATGTCTATGGGATTCGCACTCAGAGAGCAGTATCCAATCGATGACAACTGTAAACCAATTGACAAATATGGTTCCTTAGGACTTTTCCGTTCTCACGAAGTTCCTGAGATTGAAGCAATCGTTATTGATAAACCTGGTCTGGATGTTGCCTGTGGAGCAATCGGTATCGGAGAGATCACATCCATCCCTACTGCTCCTGCAATCGCGGATGCATATTGCAGATTTGACGGAGAAAGACGCTACAGCCTTCCTCTTTCTAACACACCATACGAAAGGAAGAAATAATCATGGCAATTAAAAAGAGATTTCCTTACCGGGCAGCTCTGGTTGCCTGTAACGGTGGCTGCCGCGCAGCCGGCTCTGAAGACGGTGGATGCAAAGATGGCTGCATCGGATGTGGAGCCTGTATAGAAAAATGTAAATTCGGCGCGATTTCCATGAATGAATATGGCGTTGCCGAAGTAGACGAAGAAAAATGTATTGCCTGTGGACAGTGTGCAAAAGTCTGTCCACAGAACCTGATCAAGATTCACGAATGTGCAAACTACATTGTAGTAAAATGCTCTAACAAAGAAAAAGGAGCTGTTGCACGTAAACAGTGTGAAGTCAGTTGTATTGGATGCGGTATTTGTGAAAAAACATGTACTGCAGGTGCAATTCATGTAGAAGATAATTGCGCAGTAATCCAGGAAGACATCTGCTTAAGCTGTGGAATGTGCTCTGTAAAATGTCCAAGACATGTAATCCATGATCTCCGCGGAGTATTTACAGCAGTAAGATAATACAAAAGCTATCGACTACGATAACAACACAGACATGTGTTAAGTTATTGTAATCGATAGCTTTTTTATCTACTCATCTTCATCCAGAAACTCGATATCATCATCGTCATCAAGATAATCTAAATCTTCCAGATCTTCCAAATCATCTAAGTCATCCAGATTTTCCAGATCATCTAAGTCATCCAGATTTTCCAGATCATTCAAGTCATCCAGATCTTCATCAAAATCATAATCCTCTGTCGCATCTGCCTCATCAGCAGTTACTTCAATTTCGACGTCTTCCTCCCAATCTTCCTCGTCTACATCAAACTTCTCTTCTTTAAAGTTCTCCACTTCATCCTCTTCCAGATCATCTTCAAGATCATCAAATTCATCCATACTGACAACTGTTGTGCCCTTGTCTTCTTTCAGGACATTTTCCGGAAGACTCTCTATAATCTCATCCAGCTCATCAAAATCATCCAGATTCTCAACCAGTGCCCTTGCCTTCTCGACTTCATTTTCTGTAGAATGTTCTTCACGGATCTCTGCGGCTTTAAGTAAATTCTTTTTCTTACGTTTTCCGGATTCCAGAAGAAGCTGGATCCAGATACTAAGTGCACCAATTGCAGCACAAAGTGCCACATGGATCATTCCGTTTTTATATGGCTGCAGATAAAAGATACTGCTGCCCGCTGCCATTGCTCCAAACACAGAAGAAGCAGCAATCAGCATAAAGTTATGAAACTTAATAGAAAGCAATGCACACACAAGACCAATACCCGCACAGATTCCATAGATAATAAAATCCTGTGGTTTCATCAAATGTACACTGACAACAAAGACGAGTACCGCTACTGTCACAAATCCACCAATCTGCTTCTTCCATGCACCAAGCACCGCCAATACAAGTCCCACACCTGCTCCTGCCGCCAATGCGATTGTCTGATCCAGACCTGCAATCGCTCCGACCGCAATTCCAGCTGCGCATCCTGCTGACAATCCTGCGATCACAGACCAGAAACGTACCAGTTTCAGCCCCGTCAGACATAACAGTACCGCTCCGGCCGTTATAACGATCAGAGAAATAAATTCCATCTGACTCAAATGATGACTGCTTTCATTAAGTCCAGCCAGAACAACATCCAGGTCAAAATTCAGAATTGTATCAATCATATCATTTATATTCATTATTTACACCTTCGTCCCTTACTATTTATTACTCACTACTGCTCATTTTAGCAATTTTTTTTACTGATTACAAGTGTTCATTTCACCTTTCCATTGACTTCTTATTCTTCTCCACTTAAAATAGAAGAGAAATGCTATTGCTGACCGCATAATACTGTGAACAGCAATAAAATGCTAACATAAAGGAGTTTATTATGGAACAGTTAAGAATACCTGCTGGCTATCATTCCCCTCTTACAATTCGTGAGACAGAAGTAGCCATCAAAGAAGTGAAAGACCACTTCGAGCGTGCTCTTGCAAAGAATCTCCACCTGACACGAGTGTCAGCACCACTGTTTGTCCGTCCGGAATCCGGTCTGAATGATAACTTAAACGGTGTGGAACGTCCGGTTTCCTTTGATATCAAAGAACAGGATGGTTCTGTTGCAGAGATCGTTCATTCTCTTGCAAAATGGAAGAGATATGCATTGAAGAATTACAATTTCCATTCCGGCGAAGGGCTTTACACAGATATGAGTGCGATACGTCGTGATGAAGATACAGACAACATCCACTCTCTGTATGTTGACCAGTGGGACTGGGAAAAAGTAATTTCTAAGGAAGAACGTAACACAGAGACACTTCAGTATACTGTCCGCAAAGTCTACCGTGCTCTGAAAGATACAGAAGAATACATTTCCAGACGTTACAACTATATTGATCCTCTTCTTCCTGATGATATCTTTTTCATCACTACACAGGAGCTGGAAGACCTTTATCCGGATCTTACTACCAAAGAACGTGAAAAAGCGATTGCGAAGGAAAAAGGCGCAGTGTTTATCTCCAAAATTGGTGGCGTACTTGCTTCCGGCGAAAGACATGACGGTCGTGCTCCGGACTATGATGACTGGGAGCTGAACGGTGACATTATCGTTTACTATCCGGTTCTTGACATCGGTCTTGAACTCTCTTCTATGGGAATCCGTGTTGACGAAGACTCATTAAAGGCACAGCTCAAAGAAGCCGGATGTGAAGAGCGTGCAGAACTTCCATTCCAGAAGGCACTGCTGAACGGCGAGCTTCCATATACAGTCGGCGGCGGTATTGGACAGTCCCGTATCTGTATGTATTACTTAAGAAAAGCTCATATCGGTGAAGTACAGTCTTCCCTCTGGCCTGAAAATGTAGTTGAAGCTGCTGCTGATGCCGGCATCCACCTTCTCTAAACACAAGACAGACCAGCCAATTATATGATAAAAAGCAGATTCGAATTCTACCGGAGCATCTCTCCTTTGAATCCGAATCTGCTTTTTCATTCTCCTCTTATTCTACAATCAGCAACTGTTCTTTCTCTTCCTCAGACACCCTGTTCCAAAAAACATTAAAATCATCAAATTCCGGCAAATAGATATCTGCCGTATTCCAGATCTGCGCCAAATTCTTGTCATTTGCCTTATCATAAACTGCTACTGTCTTAAATCCCGCATGCTTTGCCGTTCTCAAAGCCTGGTAAGTATCTTCAAACACCCAGGTCTGTTCCGGCTCCGTATCCAGCTGCAAAAGTGCTGCAAAATAAATATCCGGCTGATCCTTACCGCTTCCGATCTCAGATGCTGTAAAAACTCCTTGAAAATAAGGTAATACCTTCAATCTGCTCAGAGCTGCTTCTGCATTCTTCCGGTCACCGGTTGTTGCGATCACCATAGGAATCTTCCGCTCTCTGAATTCCTCCAGATACTGACGAACCCCTTCTTTCAATGGAACTCGTTTTGCATAATAGTCTTCCACTTCCTTATTCAGCCCCTGTACAACCTCTTCCACTGTCTTCTCCAGATTATAATGTGAGATCAGATAATCTGCCGCCTCCTCCAGGCTCATCTCAAATAATGTCTCCCCCAGGTTCTTCTCGGCCTCAATTCCCAAATGATCCAGATACAATTCTCCAAGATTCTCCCAGACAGGCATGGAATTGAGAAGGACACCATCTACGTCAAATATTACACCTTTTATCATGTCATTCCTCTTTTCTGCTATGCACTACATTATAATCTCCCTGGAAACGCATGTCAACCGTTACTGTTCACACGATGTGCGACCAACAACGCATCTCGCCATTTTAAATCGCCTTTGGCGATGGGGCGAGATGCATTCAAACCAAAACATGCATCCTCCGTGTCAATCAGCAGAGTGATTGACACGGGAGTAAACAATAACCTCTTCATGTCTTTAAAAACATACACGGTTTCCTCTTCTCAGTGTCCCTTTTTCTATGCTATACTTGAAAGGTTATGTTTTATAGTTATCATAAAAGAAAGGATTGATCTATCAAATGAATTCATTGAAGCCGATGTTACTTACATCATTAAAGAGCTACAATCGTTCTCAGTTCATCAAAGACGTGACTGCCGGAATCATTGTAGCAATTATTGCATTGCCGCTGTCAATCGCACTGGCACTTGCATCCGGTGTAGGTCCGGAAGCTGGTATCTTCACTGCGATCGTTGCCGGATTTGTCATCTCTGCACTTGGCGGAAGCAGTGTACAGATTGCCGGACCAACGGCTGCATTCGCAACAATCGTCGCCGGCATTGTTGCCAAAGACGGAATGGATGGACTTGTCATTGCAACAATCCTCGCCGGTATCTTTCTGGTTCTGATGGGACTGTGCCATTTCGGAAGTCTGATCAAATTCATCCCATTTACGATCACAACCGGATTCACTTCCGGAATTGCTGTTACAATTGTAATCGGACAGCTGAAAGATTTCTTCGGACTTACCTATCCGGATGGGGTAAAACCGATCGAGACAACAGAGAAATTCCGTGCTGTTGTTGAAAACTTCTCTACAATTAATATTGATGCACTGATTGTCGGTGCAGTAAGTCTTGCTGTTCTGATCATTGCTCCATACATCTTCAAAAGAATTCCTGGATCTTTGATCGCAGTTATCATTGGAATCCTGATGGTTCAGTTCCTGCCGTTAAAAGTTTCTACAATTGGAAATCTTTATACGATCAGCAACTCACTCCCATCCTTCCATCTTCCGGCTGTATCATTTGAAGTTGTTCAAAATGCACTTCCGAACGCATTTACAATTGCTGTTCTCGCAGCGATTGAATCTCTGCTTTCCTGTGTTGTCGCAGACGGAATGATCAACGGTAAACACCGTTCCGACATGGAACTTGTAGCCCAGGGAGCCGGCAACATTGCTTCTGCCCTTTTCGGCGGAATCCCTGCGACAGGAGCTATTGCAAGAACTGCTGCAAATATTAAAAACGGCGGACGTACTCCGATTGCCGGAATCGTTCATTCCATTACACTGGTCATTGTACTTGTCGTACTGATGCCATATGCCGGAATGATTCCAATGCCAACAATCGCAGCAATCCTGTTTATCGTTGCATATAATATGTGCCAGTGGCGTACCTTTGTAAAACTGGTCAAGACTGCTCCAAAGAGTGATATCATTGTACTTTTTGCTTCCTTTATCCTGACAGTACTCTTCGACCTGGTCGTAGCAATCGAGATTGGTATGGTTCTTGCCTGCCTGCTCTTTATTAAGCGTATGAGTGAAGAAACACACGTCAACAGCTGGACTTATGTGGATGATGATACCCCGGATGTCGATGAACACCTTCAGAAACTTCCACTTCAGATCCGTGTCTACGAGATCTCAGGACCTCTGTTCTTCGGAGCAGCAAGTACGATTGAACACATTGTCGTAAAAGATTTTACAACCTGCCTTGTTCTTCGTATGCGAAGCGTTCCTGCACTGGACAGTACTGCTATGAATGCTTTGGTTGATCTGGTAGAAGTCTGTGAGTCAAAGGGAATTACGGTTGTCTTCTCCCACGTCAACGAACAGCCAATGAAAGTTATGGAGAAAGCCGGATTCACAGAGCTGGTTGGAAAAGAGAACTTCCAGCCGAATATCAGTGCCGCATTGAAACGTGCAGAAGAAGTGATTGCTAAATAACTTTCTTGATTCTTTCGAAAGATGATGTTAAACTTTTTTTGCGTAAACAGAGTTTGAAAAATCAGGAGGATTTTATATATGATAAAATTAATTGCAAGTGATCTCGATGGTACGCTTCTTCATAACGGAGCACAGAAACTGACTCCTCGTGCCATAGAACTGATCCATGAACTGACACAGAAAGGGGTTCACTTTGTTGCTGCAAGCGGACGCCAGTATGATAATGAGCGTAGACTGTTTTCTGAGATTAAGGACGAGATTTCCTATATCGGAGAAAATGGTTCCATCTGTATTCATCAGGGAAAGGTAATCTCTCGCGGAATAATTGCAGATGACCTTGCCTGCCGCATTATAGATGAAGTGAAAAAATCACCGAATTTTGATATTCTCATCTCCAGAGAAGATGCTTGTCTGATTGAAGATAATCATGAAGCTTTTGTAAATCATATTGTAAATGTCATGCAGAACACAACAAAAATTGTAGACGACCTAAGCAAAATCGAAGGTCCATTTCTCAAGATTGCAATCTGTAATATGATTGATGACACAAAAGTAATCATGCAATATTTAGAACACTTACAGGAAATGTTCGGTGCAGAGATTAAGGTTGTTACTTCTGGAAATATCTGGATTGACTTCATTGCTCCGGGAACAAATAAAGGTGCTGCTCTTTCTAACCTGATGAAATTATTCCATGTAAAACCAGAAGAATGTATGGCATTCGGAGATCAGTATAATGATCTGGAAATGCTTGAACTGGTCGGTCACAGCTACGCAATGTCAAACAGTGCACCTGGTGTATCCTACTATGCGGATGAAGTAACTGACTCTGTTGAGGATGTTCTGGAAGATGTCCTGGCAAGTCTTGATAAGTAAATATCACCTGCGAACGTTACTTGTTCGCAACAAAAAACTCCCGAATGTTCACAGAAATTTCTGTAGGAACATCCGGGAGTTTTTCTATTCTATCTCTTCTTTTATATTTCTTCTTTAAATTCCAGAACTGCATATGGTTTTGCCTGTTCGTCACAGAGTTCCACAACGATTCTGTCTGCTTCTTTACTCAGCTTCGGATAAATCATATCCCCCAGTACAGCTGCCTTTTTATACTCTACACGCAACTGTGCAATCTGAAGATCATCCGGAAGAAATTCCAATGCCATCTGCACATACTGACAGTTGTTCACATGCTCATTTGTGTCAATATGATGCTTTCTGACCGGAAATGCTTCCAGATCATCTGTCTCTTCCGGAAGTCGGATTTTTCTTCCCTCATATGGTATATCAAGTGGTTCTTCTACTCCATACAACTGAACATCCTTCTGCTGTGGTCTGGTTGGTCTTCCTGTTTCTGTATCAATAAATGCCCAGACTGAATTCGCACAGGCGAGATATTTTCCATCTGCATCTTTCATATAAAAGTTTCTGTTTCCAAACAATCCCTTGAATTCTGTTGCAAATGTTCCGATTGTGATCTTCTCACCAAGCTCCGGTTTCCGATTCAGGATCACCTGCCAGTAAGATAAAAGCCACGCTCTTTTCTCTTCCTTCAGAACCGTTGTACCAATTCCAAGATCCTCCGACTGGAAGGTACTGCAGTCCTGAAAATAATTGATCAACGCCGGAACTGTCATCGTACCGTGATGATCTACCTCGCTGTAACGTACTCTGCTGTCAAATTCATACATTTTCTTAACCTCTTTTATTTCTTATTTCCAAAAATACCAGCCAATCTTAAACTTTGTATTCGCTGTCACTTTGGAATATTCTTCTTCCGTCAGTACCTGTTTTAATTGCTTCTTTCCTTTGTCAGGAATCACTGCATTCGTTGTATCCAGAAAGCAGAGATTCGGATAAAGCACGCACCACCAGTTATGTCCCTCTGCACTTCCCAGTTCTACCCGCAGTGCCTGATAATTTCCCGCAGGAAATGTCACATCACCGTAAGTCCTGTCAGGAAAGTAACTGGTTGTTACAGCCACATTCACACTCTGATCTTCTCCTGCCGTCGCAACTGTCTTTTCTCCGATTGCACGGATCTCATCTGTATGTGTACGTGCCCACTGCACTGTCTGCTTAAGACACTGTTTCTCTTCCGGTTCTTCTGACAATTCTTCTTTCATATAATCCAATACTGCATCTCTTACCTGCAATTTCAGATTCTGGTCCTTTTCGCTGTCACTATTCGCTAACACATGGAAGCGAAACACTTCCTGCGCCAGATGCTTCTGCGTTTCTTCCTGTGCATATAATTCCTGTTTTGTATATATCATTCCTGTGAAGAAAGCAGCGATCAGAAGCCCCGCTGCCACTGAAAAAATCACTGCTCTTCCCGGCAGTTTTTCTTCTCGGACAGACTTCAGCTTTCTTCTGAGCAATGCAAACCGTTTCTTCATAATATCATCCTCCATCTATGATAAATCAATTCTGTTCATACATGGAGTCTTTCCACAAAAATGAATTCCATACATATAGAATAAAGAATGTGCCGAGGCACATTCTTTATTTTTTAAGCATTTTCTTCTTTCTCACGGATAGTGCCAACAACCGTTTCTGCCTGGTTCTTAATATGCTGGCTTGTAAACTTTGTAGCCAGCTCTTTATCATGTCCGGCAATCGCATCAATAATTGTCTGATGCTCATTCAACAGCTGTGGGTAGCATTCTTTCTTCTTTAAATATTCAATTCTGTATCTGTACATCTGTTCGCGCAGATTATTCAGAAGCTGGATCAGTCTGCGGTTATCTGTTGCAGCATAGATAATATCATGAAATGCAACGTCTGCCTGTGCGATCTGTGTAATATCATCACTGTTGAGAATAGACTCAAATGTCTCCGCTGCTGCACGAAGCTCACGCACTCCTTCTTCATCCATTCTGTCACACGCAAGCTGTACTGCAAGCTCTTCTAACGCACAGCGCACTTCCAGCACATCTCTTAGATTCTTCTCTGTGATCTCTGCAACTTCCGCACCTTTTCTCGGAATCATAAGGACAAGACCTTCCAGCTCAAGTTTACGGATTGCTTCACGGATCGGGGTTCTGCTCACTCCAAGTTTATTCGCCAGCTGAATCTCCATCAGACGCTCTCCCGGTTTCAATTCTCCGCGCAGGATTGCCTGTCTCAATGTATTAAATACCACATCTCTCAGAGGCAGATACTCGTTCATTGTTACTTCAAAATCAGTTCCCATTTTACTTCCTCCTAACGTTGTGTATATTCGTTACGTATGCCTGTCTTGTCAGACCTTTGTCCCGAATCATCCTCTGTGCTTCTCTTGCTGATGCCCGGTTTTCAAACAGACCAAACACAGTCGGTCCACTTCCGCTCATCATTGCCCCGATTGCTCCGCAATCCTGCATCACCTTCTTGATATCCGCGATCACCGGATGCATCGGTATTGTTACATCCTCTAACACATTCCCCATAGAATCTGCGACCTTGTGAAGATCTCCCTTCCGAAGTCCTTCCAGGATCCCGTCAATATCTGGATGCTCGACAATCTCTTTGGAGTCCAGTGCTTCATACACCATCTTCGTCGAAACACTGATCGGAGGCTTGGCGATCAGTACCGTACATTTCGGCATGGCAGGAAGGACACTTAATTCTTCTCCTATCCCTTCTGCAAGAACGGTTCCTCTCATGATACAATAAGGAACATCTGCTCCAAGCTTCACGCCCCGATCCATCAATTCCTGCTGGGTCAGACGCAGTCCGAAGAGCCGGTTCATTCCAAACAGAACCGCAGCTGCATTCGAGCTTCCTCCTGCAAGACCGGCAGCTACCGGAATGTGCTTATTCAGCGTGATCTGAACCCCTTCTTTCAGATCAAATTCATCCATCAGAAGCTGCGCTGCTTTATAAGCGATATTGCCATCCCCGGTTGGAAGAAACTTCAGATTTGTTGTCAGTGTAATTCCAGGTTCTTTCTTCTTCGCAATCTTCACTTCATCATACAGATAAATAGACTGCATGACCATTCTGACATCATGGTATCCATTCTCGCGTCTTCCAAGCACATCCAGGCCTAAATTAATCTTGGCAAGTGCTTTTAATTCAATTTGATTCATCCTGTGTACCTCCATCGCTGTTTTCTAAAGAACCAGATGTGAAAATTTACACAAATGTATCTTGTATACATAGTACTTACAGTATACTCATATTTTCTTTAAAAATCAACAATTTATCCCCTATTTTCACATTTTCATTTTCCAATTCGTTTACATTCATAATCCCCTCAACTGTAGTCATATACTGTTTCGCCAACTCCCAGAGATCTTCTTTCTCCTGCACAATATGACCAACGATTCCCGGCCTCTTATCTATCTGTTCAAGATCCAGCGGTTTCTCCATGACAGACACGATTGTCTGAAGTTCTACCTCCCGCCGTAAGAATGCATCAAATGCAAGAATTGCTCTCACTTCTACAGCCTCACTGCCTGCCATAGACACCTGGATCTGATCCACATGATGACTCATCGTACACCGTACATTTTCCGGAAGATTGGAACATTCGATCAGATGTTGGAATGGTATCATCCCCTGCCAGCTTCCATATGGTCTTGCATCATCCCCTCTCAGGTAGAGAAAGTTAAGATGCAGGATTCCTTCTATTTGGATTCCTTCTTCTCTATACTCCGTATGTTCTATCTGGATTTCCCCTCTGCTGCAGAGTACTTGAAGTACATCATCTTTTAATTCTGGAAGTGAAAGCCGTTCCGTTAGTTTATATCTGGATTGGTTCTGCATTAAAAGCTCTTCAAAAACCGTCTCCTGTTTCTCCGGAATACACTGCTCTTGCAAAGAATAAATATCTTCTAACAACTCCATCTCCTGCTCTTCGTAAAAGTTCATCCGCAGCAGTAATGTCCCTTCAATCCCAAGGATCCGCATCTCACCGTCCTCATCCATACGGATATCAACCAGTGTATCCTCCAGCGTATGTTCCACAGAATAAAACATTCCTTCTGTCAGGCCATTGCAAAGAAGTTTTCCTTCATATGGAATCACCTGGCTGACCCAGTCTGCCTTCGATTCTTCTGACAGATAGAGACAGAACACCTGTAGTTCTCCTCTGACTGTCACCTCATCTGTCCCCGGACGCAGTTCTAACTTTCTACCGCTCACTTCGGACAACAGAATCTGGCTGATACTCTCCTTCGTTCCCGGTAATGTAATCTCTTCTTTTATTCTATAAGTGTCTTTTTTTGTGTCTGACAATCCAAGCAGACGAAACTTTTTCATTTTTTTATAAACAGCATGTTCACTTTCCACATCTTCCGTGACTTCTTCACTTATCATCTGGGTTCTTCCAATTTCAAGTTCTGTCAGCAGATGCAGGCTCAGCTTTCTGGAATGCACCATTGATACACTGAACTCTGTTCTGAGATTTTTCAGGAAATATTCTTCCTCTCCCGGTTGTTCTACATATACCATTTCTTCAAATGGAAGCTTTCCTTCTAAAACTGCCGGTTGCGGATCCAGAGAAGCTGTCATGTACAAAATCTTAAATAGAGCTTTTCCACTGATTTTCAGATAATTCTCTACAAGCTTCATATCTTCCGTCTTCACACAGACTGTCCCTTCAATTACATTTCCCACATCCTCCTTCGCATCCGGAACGTTATAGTCTTCGTCCAGCTGAAACTGATCGTAAATACATTTTCCCTCATGCATCAGGCGTATCGCTCTCTTCACAATTTCCATCCTGCTCCTCCTCAATCAAACATAACCTCTTTTTCTGTTTCACTGATTTCCACGACTATGTATGGAAATGTCGTGATTTCTTTTGTCTCTTCACCAGTTGCCGGTCCCATCAGACTTGTATTCAAACAAACTGCATGCTCCGTTTCATAAAGTTTCTTCACCTCAATAGTATATCCTGTTGTCGGACATGCACCGTATCCTTCTGCAAGATACGTCTTTCCCTGATCCGAATAAACAAAATGAAATGCTTTCTTTTTTAACTGACCGAGCACTTCTGTCATTTCCTCCGGAAGATGCTCCTGGTCGATCAGAATATATTCCAGATCTTTTCGTTTTTGCTCTTTCTCAATCTTGGTAATACATCCGCTTATAAAAAAACAGACACACAGTAGAAATACAGCTAAAATGCCCTTTTGTTTTTTATTTTTCATTACAATATTCCAGATACTGTAAACAGTAACGCCATCCGGATTTTTTATTTCCCTTCAATCTATGCATCAGTTGTATTTTTTATGCTGCTACGGTATAATAAAGCTACATGCGCCAGTAGTTATTTTATATTATGGCGACTCTATTATTCTTAAGATAAAGAAAGGATATTATATGTTTCGATTTATTTTTGTTGCAATTTTTCTAATTCTTTACCTGATTCTTTCTATTCCTGTTTTCTTTGTGGAATGGCTGATCGGTAAATTCAACCCACATGCGCGTGACATCAGTTCTCTGCGTATTGTCCAGTGGGGATTTAAAGTGATTTTGAAAATGACCGGTGTGAAAGTTATTGTGATCGGTGAGGAGAATGTACCGGATGAACCTGTTCTCTTTATCGGAAACCACCGCAGCTTCTTTGACATTCTGCTCACTTACAGCAGATGCAGGAATCTTACAGGTTATGTAGCAAAGAAAGAGATGGAAAAGATTCCGCTTCTTTCTACCTGGATGCGTTTTGTCTATTGTCTTTTCCTTGATCGTGAGAATCCGAAGGAAGGTTTAAAGACAATCCTGCAGGCAATCGATTATGTAAAGAACGGTATCTCTATCTGTATCTTCCCTGAAGGTACAAGAAATAAAGGTGAAGAATTAAGTCTTCTTCCTTTCAAAGAAGGTGCTTTCAAGATTGCCACAAAGACCGGCTGTCCGATCGTACCGATTTCTATGAATAATACTGCTGAAATTTTCGAAAATCATTTTCCAAAGATTAAGAAAACACATGTTGTTCTCGAATACGGTACTCCGATCTATCCAAATGAACTGGATAAGGATGTCAAAAAACATATCGGAAGTTATGTAGAGAATATTGTTAATGAGACAATTCATAAGAATGCGGAATTGCTTAAGAACTAAATTTGCATTTTTGCAATTCCTCTCAGTGACATGCTATATTATGTTAAAAATCAGATCTGTATAATCGAAGTGGGAATTATCTGAAAACAACTTGTCAGACAATTCCCACTTTACATTATTCCGGATATACAAGATGACGGTCATTCACCAATGCATCTTTGTATTTCTTAATATAATACTTCGCCATATCAAGGTTCTGCTCCTGATAGTTGCCACACTGCTCCGGTGCAGCTCCCGGAATCTCTCCTTCAAATCCGATAATGAAATCACACATCTCAAGAACCAGATCAAGAACATCCTCTGAATCCAGATTACCGAACATTACAAGATAACATCCTGTTCTGCAGCCCATTGGTCCAAAGTAGATCACGTCATCCTTCTTCTCACTGTTACGAAGATAAGTTGCTGCCAGATGCTCAATCGTATGAAGTGCCGGAGTATCCACAACCGGCTCTCTGTTCGGTGCTGTGATTCTCAGATCAAATGTTGTTGTGACACAATCTCCTTTTGCGTCTCTTCTTGAGACATACAATCCCGGCATCAGATCCAGGTGGTTGATTGTAAAGCTTGCAATTCTATCCATGGTAAATTCTCCTTTTTCAACTTTTCATTTTTAACCAGTATAACACAGATTAACAGTGACAACTAGCTTAAACGAGCGACAGCTCATCAATCTTGCGGAGTTCTTCTTCTGTAAATTCTGTATTCTGTATTGCCTTGATATTATCCAATATCTGTTCCGGTTTTGATGCGCCTACAAGAACGCTTGTTACAATACCATCCTTCAAAATCCAACTCAATGCCATCTCTGCCAATGTCTGACCTCTTCCGGCTGCTAGTCCGTTCAATTCTCTGATTTTCACAAGTTTTTCTTCTGTCAGAGCAGATTTCTTCAGGAAACGTCCGTCTGTCATAATTCTGCTGTCTTCCGGGATTCCTTTCAGATAACGGTCGGTAAGAAGTCCCTGCGCCAGCGGACTGAATGCAATAATTCCCTTCTCCAGCTTCTTCGCAGTGTCTTTCAATCCATTTTTCTCAATTGTTCTGTCAAAGATAGAATATCTGTTCTGATTGATCACAAATGGACACTTCAAATCTCTTAAGATTGCTTCTGCCTTTTCCAATGTTGGACCATCATAATTTGAAAGTCCCACATAAAGTGCTTTTCCTGACTGCACTGCACTTGCAAGTGCTCCCATCGTCTCTTCCAACGGAGTCTCCGGATCCATCCGGTGATGATAGAAGATATCTACATAATCCAGCCCCATACGCTTCAGACTCTGATCCAGACTAGAAAGAAGATATTTCCTGCTTCCCCAGTTTCCATAAGGGCCTTCCCACATATCAAAACCGGCCTTTGTGCTGATCAGAAGCTCATCTCTATACACGCCAAGTTCTTCTTTCAGAATCTTACCAAAATTCTTCTCTGCACTTCCATAAGCCGGCCCGTAATTATTTGCCAGATCAAAGTGTACGATTCCATTATCAAATGCTGTGAAAAGGATTTCCTTCATATTCTCATAAACACCGGTATCTCCAAAGTTGTGCCACAATCCAAGTGAAATTGCCGGGAGTTTTAATCCGCTCTTTCCACAACGTACATAAGCCATTTTCTCATATCTGTCATTTGCTGCCTGATACATGTTTTTCTTCCTCTCTTTCGTAACGTAAAACAGGTGATAAAATAGTTCTCTGTCTATTCTACCACCTGTTTTCATTATTTAAAATAAATTTTCGTAACTGTTCTATTTACTCCTCAGAGAACTGATCCTTTCCAGCAGAACACAGAGGACATTCAAAATCTTCCGGTACATCTTCCCACTTTGTTCCAGGTGCGATACCGCCTTCCGGGTATCCCTGCTCTTCATCATATTCCCATCCACATAAATCACATACATATTTCATAATTCCATATCTCCTTTTCTTTTCATCTTTATTTTTATAATTATTCCTGACCTTGCATCCATTCACTACACAACAAGATCAATGAATCATTACCACTAATTTTCAAAAATCGGTTCAAAATCGCTGACATCATGTCCGCAGATTGGACAGATATAATCTGCCGGAAGTTCACTGCCTTCATATACATAATTACAGATCTTACATCTCCATCCAACGATCTTCTTATCCTGAGGTATCTCTTTCTTCTTTGGTTTTACGCGATTCTGATAGTCGGCGTAAGTAAGCGGTGCATTCTCATTCAGCAGTTTTGCATCTGTTACTTCTGCAATGAACAGAGTGTGTGTACCGAGATCCTGCTGTTCCAGAACCTTACCACTGATCACGGCGCATGCCTGATATCCCATATACGGAATATTATTCTGATCCACCGGTAACGTAAGATCTTTCATCTTATCCACATCTCTTCCTGACTGGAATCCGAAATGCTTAATTGTCTCAAAGGAACATTCTACATCCAACAGACTCAGTGCAAAAATTCCGCTTTCTTTGATCAGATCACAGGTATAATTACTGTTCAAAACAGAGATCGCAATTCGAACTGGGTCATTCGCTACCTGCATACATGTATTGGTAATACAGCCATTTACTTTCTCACCGGAACGTGTAGATAACATAAATACTCCATAAGACAAATTATAAAGTGCTTTTTTCTCCATGTGATAACCTCCTTTTTATTTTAATAATAATTACTATTATTATATTCTTAATATAGCCTATTCTCCCGTTATTGTCAACTGTAAATTTTATTTTGTCCAGTTTTTCTTTAAATTTTATCCTGTTTTTATTTGAATTTTCAGACAATTCTTTTTATTTATGCTATACTAGCATTATAGTAACTCGTTAACAGCAGCATTTTGTAAAGGCAGGGATGATTATGAATTTAAACTATCTTGAAGAAACAATTAGAACATCTAAATATCTTGTTTGTCTCGCCGGAATGGAATTTATGAGAGAGCAAAATGTCGCATATCATCGAGACAGCGACGAATCCTATCGGATTGAAGAAAAGTATGGCTACTCTCCGGAAGAATTATTCAGTGCCCGTATGTTTAACACACATGCAGAATTATTCTATGAATATTATAGAAATGAAATTCTTTCCAAACATCTGGAGGCAGGAAAGGGAAATGAAGCACTTGCAAGATTAGAAGAGGCAGGATATTTAAAGACAATCATTACAAAAGGCATCTATAATATGCCTCAGAAAGCCGGCTGTAAAAATGTGATCAATATGTATGGAAATATTTATGAAAATAATGCGTGTCCACGTTGCGGAAAGATTTTCCCGATTGAATATATCAAAAACAGTGATAAAGTTCCTCTTTGTGATGTGTGTAAATCGACTGTGATTCATCCTGGAGTTTATTTACATGGTGAAATGCTCAGTAATACTGTCATTAGCCATGCTGTGGAAGAAGTTGCTAAAGCTGATACGATTCTCGTTCTCGGAATGAACCTGAATTCCAGTCTGTGCAAAGATATGCTTCCGCATTTCACAGGTAAAGATTTGATCGTAATCCACAAGGAACCACATTATCTGGATGAAAAAGCAACCGCAGCTTACCATGGAGCAGTCAGTGAAATTCTTCCAGAAGTTGCAGAAAGCATACTGGATGCATAATTTTCCAATATTAACACATATTCTTAAAATACGAATCTCCAGTAGAAATCAGTATTTTTATACTTGAACTTCTTCTGGAGATTCGTATTTTTTCTAGATAATATTCATATTTTACAGTTCACCACATCCCAGAATCTCTTTAATCTCCGGAATCGTCTTCTTTTGTTCTCTTAACCGACGAATCTGCACAATCCTTTCTAAGCTCTCAACTCTGCGGTATCTTCTGGTCAGATTTTCTTCTGCCTGCTCGAACGGCAGCATTCCTTCCTCTGTATAAAATTTCAAAGTACTGTAACGCACTGCCGTAAGCCGCACAAGCTCTCCGATTGTCACATATTCTGCCTGCTCTATTACTTCCATGCTTCTCTGTCTTGACATCTGCTCACCTTTTCTACTGTCCACATAATTAGTATTTCAGTACTTTCTTCCTACTGCCAGTATGCCGGTACCAGGTTGACTCCCTGAATCGGTACTTTATATGCTGTTTTCGTCATTGGGAAGATACGGTAATATATATTGCCTATTTTTAGTAAAGTCTCACTGCCTACTCTGATCTCCTCTACCGCAAAGCCTTTTTTCTTCAGATATTCTACAGCCGCAGCTCTTCTGTCCGCCACGTTAGTTCCAAAAATAACCGTATCAATAAATACAGATTTTCTTCTGTCAAGATACGGGAATACAAGATTAACACCCTCTAAATATGGATTCTTAAGCAGTTTGCTCTTAGTCTTCACAAACCGATTCATAAATCCTTCAAAAACATTATGAAATTCTGCTTCCCATAATGCACGGTACTTCTCATCCTGAACGGCAGCTTCTGTCATACGCTCTTCTACACGGTTCTGCTCTGATACAGAAAATAAGTCATGGATACATCCACTTTCACGGAGAAGCCATAAGAGAACCGCATCTTCCAGACTAATTGGACCATCCTCTAGAATCTCTGCACGAAGTCCTTCTTTTATTCTGATATAACTTGTCTCATCACTAAGGTATGCCTTTAGTTCAACACCTGATGTATCATAATTCATATCACAGCCCAAAATATCCGGTACTTCCTTTAGAAGTTCTTCTGCTTCCAAAACAGCAGCCACTTCTTTCTCAATCTGAGTCTCCTCTTTTTTCTTTAATGTTTTTGCCGTCTGTACCGCTCTCTGCAGTTCTGCAGAAAATTCTGAAAATGAATCCGCATCTGCTTTTCCTAATTCTGTCTCCAACACCTGCGCAGCCGAAACAGCTCTCAATACAGCACTTTTTGCCACGCTTGGATGAATACTCTCCTGTCCGTCCAACGCAAGTAATGCATATTGCTGAGATAATGTAAGATCTTTCATACCTGTCTTCCTCTCTTTCCTCTTATTTCCTGATCGCCATTTTTATTTTTACTTACTACTTACTACTTAGAAAATATCATGCAGTACGCAAACTGTCAAGTTGTTACCTATTAACACAATAATTCAAGAATGCCAAACTGACCTTTAAGACATTTTCAAGTCTTCAACTATTGAAACGTACACCATATAATGCTATCATTAATAGTTGGCACTTTAAATGAATTTTTAGTAATAACAGGAGAATATATGAACCAAAAAACAGCTTCTGCCCCTGCAGCAGAAAACAAAATGGGAACCATGCCGATCGGCAGACTCTTGTTCAATATGTCTTTACCGATGATGGTTTCCATGCTAGTGCAGGCACTTTATAATATTGTAGACAGTATCTTTGTAGCAAACTGTCAGAAAATGCTCTTACCGCAGTTTCTCTTGCCTTCCCGTTACAGATGCTGCTCATTGCAGTTGCAACCGGTACCGGCGTTGGTATGAATGCACTTCTTTCCAGAGCACTCGGAGCAAAAAAAACTGACGAGGCAAATAAGATTGCATCTAACGCAGCTTTTCTTTATATCATAAGTTATATTGTATTCCTTATCCTTGGATTTACAGTTGTAAAACCGTTCTATGCAAGCCAGATTGGAAATGCAGACGTTGAGATCATGGAAATGGGAATCGATTATCTGAGCACTGTTATGATCTTCTCTATGGGACTGCTGGCACAGATTTGCTTTGAACGACTGCTCACTTCCACAGGAAGAACCATTTTCAGTATGACTTCCCAGTTATGTGGTGCGATTACGAATATCATCCTTGACCCGATCCTGATCTTTGGTCTGATTGGTTTCCCTAAGATGGGAGTTACTGGTGCTGCCGTGGCTACGGTCATCGGACAGTGTGTCGGAGCACTTGTTTCATTTACATGTAATCATAAATTCAACCCGGATGTAAGGCTTCAGTTCCGTGGTTTTCGTCCGGACGGAAGAATTATCAGAACAATTTATGCAATCGGTATTCCATCTATTATCATGCAGTCGATTGGTTCTGTTATGACATACTCCATGAACCGTATCCTGATCACATTTTCATCTACTGCAACTGCCGTATTCGGAGTGTATTTCAAACTGCAGAGCTTTTTCTTCATGCCTGTCTTCGGTTTGAATAACGGTATCACTCCGATCATTGCATTCAACTACGGTGCGCAGAACAGAAAACGTATGGTCAAGACGATCAAACTCAGTATGGCAACAGCATTTTGCATTATGCTCTTCGGATTCCTTTGCTTTGAATTAGTTCCACAGGTACTTCTTGGAATGTTCAACGCATCTGCTGATATGCTTACGATCGGCGTCCCTGCGCTTCGTATCATCGGTATCCATTACTTACTTGCATGGTTTGGCATCATCTGTGGTACTGTATTCCAGGCGCTTGGAAAGGCCGTGTTCAGTATGATCGTATCCATCATGCGTCAGCTTGTAGTACTGATTCCGGCTGCATATGTACTGGCAAAATTTGGTGGGCTTCATGCAGTATGGTGGGCTTTCCTGACTGCTGAGATCATGTCACTGATTGTCTCACTTATCTTTCTGTTCAGGACTAATCGAACGATTATTTCCAAGATCCCGGATGGAAGTGATATTCTATAAAAGGAAAAAGTTATGAAATTTAAGAAAAATTATGGATTTCTTTAATCCTGTTCATCCTGTTTGGCACTGTCTTTTCAGAACGAAGTGATCTCATGCTGTACCGCATAAAACGAAAACGGAAACTTGCATATGCAAACATATTAATCAGTTTATTGAAGAAAACAACTTTGCTGCGGTATTTACTATTTCTGCCGGTATCCTGCCGCTTCCGGATCTATCACGGACCGGTTATGAAGAGATTATAAAGCGAACTGACTTTTCACTGACCGTGGCTAAGCAGCATGGAAGAAACTGCTGTTATATATTCCAGGAAGAAGAGTACCAGAATTTCTTACGTATCCGTGAGATCACAAATGAACTTCATTCAGCAGTAAATCATGATTTCCGTGGATTCTCAATATTCTTCCAGCCAATCATGGATATCCGCCAGGACAAACTGACCGGAGCAGAGGTGCTGATACGCTTTGCTTCTAAAAAATTTGGACAGATTTCGCCTGCTGAGTTTATACCTCTTTTAGAG
>ENA-OUQN01000409-OUQN01000409.1-human-gut-metagenome-genome-assembly--contig:-NODE-409-length-35648-cov-7.427472_pt1 | contig 35648 bp, 30 predicted proteins | sample MGYA00237950_ERZ548832 | MGnify/ENA primary metagenome ERZ548832 (study PRJEB26490, sample SAMN05194703) | human gut metagenome | biome: terrestrial biome; feature: human-associated habitat; material... | reverse complement strand
CAAAGCATTGCGCGGCGCACCCATCAGCATGGGCCGGGGTGAGATTCCCGTGGGCTGCTGCCAGCGGCCATCCGGTTTTGTCGCTTTCATTAAATCAAAAGTAATTATAGGAGGTAGTCATGCGAAAAAATGCAATTCGTTTTATGCTAAATGATTACCCTGATGTAATGTCTATTGATGAGATGTGCAGGGCTTTGTCAATTGGCAGAAAGACTGGATACAAGCTATTACAGACTGGCCAGATTCGTTTCTTGAAAATAGGCCGCGCATATCGCATTCCGAAAATCAATTTGTTGGAATATCTGCAAGTAATCCGACCGGAATGAAACGGGCCTTTCTTATCTAAGGCTGTGTTTTTTGCATTGCTGGGTGACAGGTGATACTATAAGGAGGCCGACAGCAGAAATCCTATGGCCTCCGATTTGTGTGAAAGGAGGATTAACATGGTAGCGGGCCATCTGCACGAGAAAAATGGCTATTATTACATCATTCTAAACCTGACAGATTCAGCAGGAAAAAGAAAGCCCAAATGGATCTCGACAGGCTTAACGATCAAGGGCAATAAAAAACGCGCAGAACAGATGCTCATGGAAGAACGGAGAAAATATGCCAATGCCAAGACTGGTGACGATGTGCTATTTGCAGACTTCATGGAACAATGGCTTGAGATTGTAAAATCAACCGTCAGCATACCGACTTATTCTTCGTATGTAAATGCTGTGAAGTCAATTATTGCACCATACTTCCGAAAGAAGAAAATACTCTTACGGGATTTACAGGCACATGACATTCAAATGTTTTATCAGGAGCAATTACAGAGGGTAAAGGCGTCGTCTGTGATTCATTATCACGCAAATATCCATAAGGCACTCAAATACGCCGTCAAGAACGATATGATTCCGAGCAATCCCGCCGACAAGGTTGAGCGGCCAAAGCAGGACAAATTTTACGGCAACTTTTACGATAGGGATGAGTTGAACAAACTCTTTGAAGCCGTTGCAGGCACAAAATTGGAATTGCCGGTTCTTCTCGGTGCATTTTATGGCTTGCGTCGAAGTGAAATCGTTGGCTTAAAATGGAGCGCCATTGATTTTGAGCAAAACACCATTACAATCAGCCATACCGTAACTTCTTGCAATTTGGATGGTAAATGTGTAATCGTTGCAAAGGATACGACAAAAACAAAGTCCAGCCGTAGAACGCTCCCGCTTGTACCGTACTTTCATGAAAAGCTGCTTGCGGTAAAGGCTCAACAGGAAAGAAATCAAAAGCTATGTGGACGTTCCTATAACAGAGAATTCCTTGAATATATTTGCGTAGATGATATTGGGGATCGGTTCAAGCCGAACTATATTACATCACAGTTTCCTAAACTGCTGGAACGGAACGGCTTCCGCAAAATCCGCTTTCATGATCTCAGACATAGCTGTGCGAGCCTCCTGCTGGCCAGCGGTGTCCCCATGAAACATATTCAAGAATGGTTAGGACATAGCGATTTTTCAACCACAGCAAATATCTACGCGCACCTTGATTACTCATCAAAGCTCACATCTGCAAGCGCAATGGAAAGCAATTTCCATCTCGGGGTATAAAAAAGAAGCTACCAACCGAGGTTGATAGCTTCTATGGCGGAGGGCGTGGGATTCGAACCCACGGGTCGGCTCAACACCGGCCAAACGATTTCGAGTCGTTCTCGTTATGACCTCTTCGATAGCCCTCCAAATATGTCGATCCCTATTCTATCCTAAATCCTTGAAAAAAACAAGGTCAGGAATAGGATAGAAAAACAGGATAGAACAAGCAAAAATATGAACTTCAATAAAACCCGGTGAGTGCTTGAAACACAAGGGATTGGAGATTTTTTGGTGGCTCTAACGGGAGTAGATTTCGAGTCAGCCCCGTTATGACCACTTCGATACCGCTGCATATCCAGTTCACTGTTATCAGCCAAACTATTATGCCATAACTTTTTGCGTCTTGCAAGGTCTTTTTTCGCATTCGGGGCATATTCTGTGCGTATGAAGACTGTCTATTTATCGGTACGCCTGAAAAATTACGAAAATGCGCTCGCGCTGGTCGGTGCGCCGCTCGCCGAAACGCCGGAGAACGCGGACGTTTTGCTGCTGCCCGGCGGGGGCGACATGCACCCGCGCTTTTACGGTCAAGCGCTGAACGGCTCGGAAGATCTCGACGAAGCACGCGACGCGCGTGAGCTCACGCTGATTGACAACTTCCTGTGCGCGGGAAAGCCTGTCATCGGCATCTGCCGCGGGCTGCAAGTCCTCAACGTCTATTTTGGCGGCACGCTGCGTCAGCACATCGAGGGCCACAGTCAAATTGACGGCGTTGACCGGCTGCATGCCATCAACACCGCGCCGGGCCTTCTGCGCGAGCTGTACGGAACGCGCTGCACGGTCAACAGTGCACACCATCAGGCCGTCTGGCGGCTGGGGACGGGGCTTCAGGTCTTCGCCTGCGCGGAGGACGGCACGGTCGAGGCCGTCGGCCACAGGACGCTCCCCGTCTTTGCCGTGCAGTGGCATCCCGAGCGGCTGTGCGGCGCGTTCGCGCGGCCGGAAAGTGCTGACGGTGCAAGGCTTTTTTGCGCTCTACTCAGATAACATAAAAAAGTGCAGAAAAATTCTGAAAAAACGTTGACAAAACGGGACACTGATGCTATTATAACAGAGCTGACGATTTTTGCGGAGGGCGCATGCAGGTGTAGCACAATGGCTAGGGCACCAGCCTTCCAAGCTGGGGATGCGGGTTCGATTCCCGTCACCTGCTCCATTCAATTTGCGCCAGTAGCTCAGTTGGATAGAGCAACTGCCTTCTAAGCAGTAGGCCGGGGGTTCGAATCCCTCCTGGCGTACCATTTACAAGGCGTCCCTCAGCAAAGCAGCAAATATCGCACGGATACAGAATATGTGGTGGGTGTAGCTCAGTTGGTTAGAGCACCGGATTGTGGTTCCGGGTGTCGAGGGTTCGAGTCCCTTTACCCACCCCACAAAAAGAGAGGGATGGGATTTGGCCCCAGCCCTCTCTTCCCAATAGGGGTGTAGCCAAGCGGTAAGGCAAGGGACTTTGACTCCCTCATTCGCTGGTTCGAGTCCAGCCATCCCTGCCAGATTTTTACCGCTTCGGTGGTTTGGAATAGAATATGCTTCGTTAGCTCAGTTGGCAGAGCACCTGCCTTTTAAGCAGGGTGTCCGGGGTTCGAATCCCCGACGAGGCACCAAAAAAGAGATGGCTTTAAGCTGTCTCTTTTTTTGGATTCCGTTAGAAATTAAAATACTCGGGGCAAATAAACACCTCAGGGCAGCTTCTCTTGCCGCTCTGCGGCAATTCACCTTCTGTCGCGGCAGAAAACGAATTTAAATTTATTTCGTGCCGTGCGCGGCACGAAACTCTACGAGACTTTTCATTCTACGCCGCCCGCAAAGAACCTTTGCTTGTCTGCTCGTGGCTTTTTTGCTATGATGTGAGCAGCAAGGGAGGTCGATCTATGTCTGATTTCAGTTCCAACCTGCGGCGGCTGCGGAAAAGGACAGGTCTTTCGCAGGACGCGCTCGCGGAAAAGCTCTCCGTCACCCGCCAGACCGTTTCAAGCTGGGAGCGCGGCAATTCCTACCCGGACCTTGACATGCTGGTGCACATCAGCGACGCGCTCGCGACCGATCCGAACGAGCTGCTTTACCCGAATCAAAAATGCAGGAGCGGCGGCGTGAGCCGCCTTGTGGACGACGACTTTTTTGGCAAGCTCACGGTCGTCATTTGGATCGTGGGGTTCCTGCTCGGCCTGTCCGCCGGCAGTCAAGGCTATGCGTCGGGGCCGAACACCATCTCGTGGCATTTCGTGTTTTCCGACGCGCTGCGATGCTGGGCTCCCACATTTTTGACCGGCATGGCGTTTCTCGGCCTTCAGAAGATCATCGACCTTTTGAAAGAGCGCGGCGAGTGAGCGGGCATTCTTTGCCCATGCTCTTGCCATTCTCCTCAAAAACGGCTATGATGGACTTACTTTACATGAACAGGAGAAGCGCATTGAACATCACCACCATTTTATTTGATCTGGACGGAACGCTGCTGCCGATGGATCAGGAGGCGTTCACGACCGGATACTTTAAGTTCCTTGCCAAAAAGCTCGCGCCCTACGGCTACGAGCCCAAATCCCTCGTCGACGCCATCTGGGCGGGCACGGCGGCTATGGTCAAAAACGACGGCAGCTGCACGAACGAGCAGGCCTTCTGGAAGAAGTTCGCGGCGATCTACGGCGAGGAAAAGTGCCAAAGCGACCAGGGCCTTTTCGAGGATTTCTACGCCAATGAGTTCAACGCCGCGCGCGACATCTGCGGCTTTAATCCCGCGTCGGTGGAGACGGTCCATAAGCTCAAAGAGTGCGGCTACCGCGTTGCGCTGGCGACGAATCCGATCTTTCCCCACATGGCGACGGAGAACCGCATCCGCTGGGCGGGCCTTGTGCCGGAGGATTTTGAAATTTACACGACCTACGAGGCCTCGACCTTCTGCAAGCCGAATCCTGCTTACTACCTCGAGGTCGCGCGCACGCTCGGCGTCAAGCCGGAGGAGTGCCTGATGGTCGGCAACGACGCGACCGAGGACATGGCCGCGCGCGAGGTCGGGATGGATGTGTTTCTTTTGACCGACTGTCTCATCAACGCGAAAAACCGCGACCTGAACGCCTATCCCCGCGGCGATTTTGCCGCGCTGAACGCTTACATTGACGCACTGCAATAAAAAACTGCCGCCCGTTTGGGCGGCAGTTTTTACTTTTCGAACACTACTTTCTGCTTTTCCCGTTCTGCGCGGTGACGAGGCGGAAAATCGTGGACACCAGCAGGATCGCCACGGCGATGCTGCCCGCGACGCCCGCGGTCTCAAGTCCTTTGTGCACCGCGGCCTGCACATCGCCGCCCAGGCCGAGGCTCATCGTGTAGTAAATGCCCGCGCCCGGCACCAGCGGCAGGAGCGAGATGACGAGATACGACGTGACGGGGTATTTGCGCGAGCGCGCCATAAGCTCAGAATACAGCGCCGAGACGACGGCGGCGAAGAAATTCATGCTGTAAATGCTCATGCCCAGATCACGACAGAGCAGGTACGTCATCCATGTGAACACGCCGCCGAGCGCGCAGAGAATGCTGCCCCAGTCGTGCACATTGAAGAGGATGAAAAAGCCCGTACAGGCGACGAAAATCATCACGGCCTGTGCCCAGGCGGGATAGCTCGCTGAGCCGGACGCGACCGTCAGCCCGTATACGCCGGACGTGACGCGCCATGCCGCCGCCGTGCCGAGCGCGATGGCGAACGCCGAGAGAAGCACCTGCACGATGCGGTTGATGCCGGAGTTCGTATCGCCGTAAATGATGTCGCGCATGGAGGTCGTGATGAGAAGGCCGGGGACCAAGATCATTAAGGTGCCGATGATGACAAAGTCGATATAGTCGACCAGATGGAAGCCCGCGGCGAGATACGCCGGCACCGCCATGGCGAACGCCTCGACGATGGTGCTGAAAAACGGGTTCGTCTCGCGCCTGTCCATCTGGCGCGAGACAAAGCCGATGATGAGGCCAAGAAGGCCCGCGAACAGGCTGTCGCGCAGCGTGCCGCCAAACACCGGGCAAAAGCCCGCCGCGGCGCAGAAATTGCCCAGGTAATAAACGGGCACCGAGTAGTGCCGCCGCCCCTTGAGCGTTTCGTCGAGCCACTGCGCGGCGACGCTCGGGTCAGGCGTTTCGGCGCAGATGCGGCGCGAGAGCGCGTTGAGCTTTTCCACCGACTCGAGGTCATTGCCGTGAAAGCCGACTCGCTTCATCACCATCAAAGGCTTGCCGTTGGCCGCCTCGAGGCTGACCATCACGCAGTTGGGGATGGAAAAGGCCTCGCATTCAATGCCGTAGGCGCCGATGATGCGGCGTATCGTCTCTTCGACGCGGAACGTCTCCGCCCCGCTGAGCGCCAGATGATAGCCGACGCGCGCGGCCAGATCGGTCAAAAGGTAATAATCCATAAAAAATCCTCATATTTTTGGGAAATTTGCCGTCAGCGGGCCTTATATTACAGCGAAACGACCGTCCTGTCAATGCTGACAGGGCGGTCACGCAAAAAACATTTGCCATTTTGCCGCGGCAGCACTATACTGGTGCTCGGTTAAGCGGAAAACAGAAAGAAATGAGAGAGATCATGGGAACTACAGTCAAAAAGCATGAGATCGACATGCTGCACGGCTCCATCTGGAATAAGCTGCCGCTCTTTGCCCTGCCGGTCGCGGCCACGGCGATCTTGGAGCAGCTCTTCCACGCCTCGGACGTTGCCATCGTCGGCAACTTCACGGGCGATGCGCGCACAGTCGCCGTCGCGGCGGTGGGCGCAAACGGCCCGATCATCGGCCTCATCGTCAACCTTTTCATCGGCATCGCGCTCGGCGCGAACGTCGTCATCGCGAACGCCATCGGCTGCCGCGACGACAATGCCGTCAAGCGCGCGGTGCACACGGCCATTGTGTTCGCTGTGTGCGGCGGCGCGGCGGTCGCGCTGCTTGGTCAGCTCATCGCCTCGCCGCTTTTGAGTATTCTCAATGTGCCGGAGGACGTGTTCCCCTATGCGCTTTTGTATCTGCGCATTTATCTTCTCGGCATGCCGGTGATTTTGCTCTACAACTTTGAGGCCGCGATCTTCCGCAGCATCGGCGACACGAAAGTGCCGCTCGCAGCGCTTGCGGTCTCGGGTGTGCTGAACGTGCTCTTAAACCTCTTTTTCGTCATTGTGCTGCATATGACGGTCAACGGCGTCGCCATCGCCACGGTGGCGGCCAACGCCGTGAGCGCGGCACTGCTCTACGTCCGCCTGACGCGCACGGATAAATGCGTGCGCGTGGAGCGGAAAGCGCTGCGCATCGACGGCGCGAGCTTGAAGCGCATTTTGAGCATCGGCCTTCCCGCGGGCGTGCAGAGCGCGGTGTTCTCGTTCGCCAACATCGTCATCCAGTCGGCCATCAACACCCTCGGCACGGTGGCGATCGCGGCGTCGAGCGCGGCGTTCAATGTGGAAATTCTCGCCTATGACGTGCTCAACTCGTTTTCGCAGGCCTGCACGACCTTTGTCGGCCAGAACTACGGCGCAGGGCAGATCAAGCGCTGCAAGAAGACGATGCAGCTCAGCTTTTTGGAGGGGGCCATCGCGACATTTGTCTCGGTCGTTGTCCTGCTGCTGAGCGCAAGGTCGCTGCTCGCCATTTTCAACAGCGATCCCGAGGTCATTGCCATCGGCTATATTCGCCTTGCGACGATCCTGCCGGCGTATGTTTTCTGCCTGATCTACGAAATACTCTCCGGGTATCTGCGCGGCTTCGGCATTTCGCTCGCGCCCGCACTTTTGACGATGCTCGGCGTGTGTGGTATCCGCATCGCGTGGGTCAAGTTCGTCTTCCCGATGAGCATGACGTTCCAGACCGTCATGTGGGTCTATCCCATCAGCCTTGGCGCGACGGCGGTGCTGATCCTTTGCGCCGTGCTGATCTACCGCCCGTCCAGACGCTTTGCGGGCCTTGAAACGGAAGAAGAGGACAAGTGAGGGTGGCCCCTCACTTGTCAAAACGCTCCCAGAAGGCGCGCACGGCAGCCTCGTATGCTCCGCGGCCCATGTAATAGCTCATCGCGTGATCCGCACCGGGTACGACGAGCAGCTTGCAGGGCGCGGCGCAGGCATCGCGGTTTTCAAACGCCATCTTGAGCGGGACGAAATCGCGGTACCACGCTGAGCGCCAGCCGTGAAACGCGATCACAAGGCGCTTGGCCTTTTCGCATTCACGAAGATGGCCCACGAGCGTCAAGCCCTCGCGGTTTTCGAGCAGCACTGTCTCCGTTTCCGAAGACGCAAGCTTTTTCGCGGCGGCGCGCTGCGCCTCACGGTAGGACTCGTCGCGCTTTTCGCCCGTGAGCTGGGCGCTGCCCTTGTTTTTGAACGCCTTGGGCGCTTCGCGCTTCATCGCGACGTCCATGAGCGTTCTCGTCACGCCGTAGGCCGCCGCGCCGTAGAGTGCCGCCGCAGCCGTGACGAATATAGCCGCCTTTGTCGTTTTTTTCATAACTGTAACCTCCTTGTATCCAAACTGTAAACTCTTATCTTGGGTACTGGACAGGGATATTTTCCCGTGTTATACTCCAAACTAATCTAAGTTCCGGGCGGTTTCGACCGCCCGTCTCTTCTTTCAGCGTAGCAAAAACTCCGGCTTTTTGCTACGTTCAGTTTTTCCCGTTTGTATGCACTTCCTGCCGGAAATTTCAATGATCGGAGGAACGCATTTTCATGAACGAAGTCAAGTCCCCGAAAAAGCCGCTGCTGTACTACTACTTTGTGGTGATGCTGCTTGTGATGCTCTTCAACTTCATCGCCATGCCGTGGATCTCTGAGCACCAGATCAAGGACGTCGACTACAACACTTTCGTCACCATGACAGAGCAGGGCGAGGTCGGCCGGGTCGAGATCCAGGAGCAATCCAACCGCATTCTCTTCACCAGCAGCGATGAAAAGACCGTCTACAAGACGGCGATGGTGCCTGACGACGGTTTGGTGCAGCGCCTTTTGGACGCGGGCGTCTCCACCACGGGTGAGGAGATCGAGCAGACGTCCACGCTCGTCAGCATTCTCGCCTGGGTGTTGCCCATCATCATCTTTGTCGCGCTGGGACAGTATATGTCGCGCAAGATGATGGAGAAGATGGGCGGCGGAGGCAACTCCATGATGTTCAACATGGGGAAGTCCAACGCCAAGGTGTATGTCAAGTCCGCCGAGGGCATCAAGTTTGACGATGTCGCGGGCGAGGATGAGGCCAAGGAGAACCTCACCGAGGTCGTCAACTATCTGCACGACCCCAGCAAGTATCAGGAGATCGGTGCCTCAATGCCCAAGGGCATTCTGCTCGTCGGCCCTCCGGGAACCGGTAAAACGATGCTCGCCAAGGCGGTCGCCGGCGAGGCGAATGTGCCGTTCTTCTCGATGTCCGGCTCTGAATTTGTCGAAATGTTCGTCGGCATGGGCGCGAGCAAGGTGCGCGACCTCTTCAAGCAGGCCAAGGAGAAGGCCCCCTGCATCGTCTTCATCGACGAGATCGACGCCATTGGCCAGAAGCGCAGCGGCGGCCAGTACGGCGGCAACGACGAGCGCGAGCAGACCTTGAACCAACTGCTCACCGAAATGGACGGCTTTGAGGGCAACAACGGCGTCATCATTCTCGCCGCCACGAACCGCCCCGAATCCCTCGACCCCGCGCTCACGCGCCCGGGCCGCTTCGACCGCCGCGTGCCGGTGGAGCTGCCCGACCTCAAGGGACGCGAGGCTATCTTGCAGGTCCACGCGAAGAAGATCAAGGTCGCCGAGGACGTCGACTTCAACAAGGTCGCGCGCATGGCCTCCGGCGCTTCCGGCGCGGAGCTTGCCAACATCGTGAACGAAGCAGCGCTGCGCGCCGTGCGCGACGGCAGACGCTTTGCCACGCAGGCAGACCTGGAAGAGAGCATCGAGGTCGTCATCGCCGGCTACCAGAAGAAGAACGCCATCATGACCGACGAGGAGAAGAAGATCGTCTCCTACCACGAGATCGGCCACGCGCTCGTGGCGGCGATGCAGACGCACTCCGCCCCTGTACAGAAGATCACCATTGTGCCGCGCACCTCGGGCGCGCTGGGCTACACGATGCAGGTCGAAGAGGGCAACCATTACTTGATGAGCAAGGCCGAAATGGAAAACAAGATCGCCACGCTGACCGGCGGCCGCGCCGCGGAGGAGGTCGTGTTCCACTCCGTCACGACCGGCGCGTCGAACGATATCGAGCAGGCGACGAAGCTCGCCCGCGCGATGATCACGCGCTATGGCATGAGCGAAGATTTCGACATGGTCGCGCTTGAGACGGTCAACAATCAGTACCTCGGCGGCGACGCATCGCTCGCTTGCTCTGCCGAAACGCAGACGAAGATCGACCAGCGCGTCGTGGAGCTGGTGAAAGCGCAGCACGAAAAGGCTGTGAACATCCTCACCGAGAACCGCGCGAAGCTCGATGAGCTGGCGCAGTACCTCTACGAGAAAGAGACGATCACCGGCGAAGAGTTCATGCACATCCTGAACGCGAAGTAAGCTCCACAAATAGAAAGAAGGCATAGCCCGTTTGGCCGTGCCTTCCTTTTTGCTATTTAGAGGTTGCTTTCTTTTCTGCTCGTGCGGCTGCGCAGGTAGTCGCCAAGGTTCGTGATGCAAAGGAGCATCACGACCAGAAATGCGCCGGGGATGAGCAAGATCCACCACGCGTCGGTCATCAGCGCCTTTTCCGCGAGCGAGAGCATGCTGCCCCAGGTCACGACCTCGATGGGCAGGCCAAGGCCCATGAAGCTGAGCGTCGATTCGGCGATGATGGCGCTGCGCACATTCATCACCACCATGAAGAGGATGGACGAGAAGAAATTCGGCGCAAGATGACACCGCAGAATGTGGAAAAAGCTGCCGCCCATGCACTTGGCCGCGATGACGTACTCGCTCGCGCGCAGCTGCCTGACCTCGGTGCGCACGACCTTGGCGATGCTTGTCCAGCTTGTGAGTCCGATGACGAGCGCAATGCTCCACGCGCTCGGCGTGCCGATGATCGCCTGCAAAAAGATGACGAGCAGCAGGTTCGGCACGCTGAGAAGAATTTCGGTCAGGCGCATCAGCAGCGCGTCGAGCCATTTGGGCGAAAGTCCGCTGACCGCGCCGAACAAAATGGCGAGCAGCGTCGAAATGACGGTCGAGCCGACGCCGATGAACAGCGACAGCCGCCCGCCGTACCAGATCATCGAGAAGATGTCGCGCCCCATCGTGTCCGTGCCGAACAGGAACTCGCGGCACGGCGCAGTGGAGCAGTGAGCAAGGTCGAGATACGCCGGGGCCTTCGTCATGATAAGCTCGCAGAAAAGACACCCGAGCACGATGAGCGATAAAATCATGGCGGAGGCGACAGGCTTGCCGCGCAGGGAATGTCTGTTTTTCGTGGGTACGGCCTCCGGCAGCGGTCGCGCGCCGACGATTTGGAAGCGGTCGTTCATGGTTGCACCTCCGCTTCCCGCACGGCCTGCTCGGCGCGGATGCGCGGGTCGATCTGCTCGTTGATCGTCTGGGCGATGATGCTGCACAGAATGACGAGCGCGCCGGAGAGCAGGCTCAGCAGCATCAGCAGGTTGTAGTCCTTGTATCGCGCGCTTTCATAGGCCAGCGTGCCGAGGCCGGGGTAGGAAAAAACAGTCTCGACGATGTACGTCCCGCCCAGCACGTGCGGGACGGAGATCGCCATGATGCTTAAGTACGTTGGCATCGTGTTTCGAAGACAGTGGCGCAGCATCACAGCGCGGCGCGTTAGCCCCTTGGCCTTGGCAAGCAGCACATAGTCCGCGCGCATTTCGTCAAGAAGCCTGTTTCGGATCATGTAGGCATAGTACCACAGGTGCCCGAGCACCACGACCGCAAGCGGCAGGATGAGATGCGCGGCGCGGTCGGCAATGTTATTTTGCTGCCCGATGGAGTAGGCCCCGGAGCTCGGCAGCACGCGCAGCTCGATGGCGAAGATCAGAATGAGCAGCAGCGACAGCCAGAATTCCGGAATGCAGCTCGTGATGGTGCCGAGCTTGCAGACCGCGCGGTCGAAAATCGTTCCTTCCCGCCGCGCGCAGAGCATCCCAAGCAGGAGTGAGAGCGTGAAAATGAGCACAAAACCGATGCCGCCGAGAAGGAGTGTGTTGCCCGCGCGGCTTGCGATGACCTCTGCCGCGGGCATTTTGTACTTATACGAGATGCCGAAATCCCCGTGCAGGGCGTTCTGCGCCCAGCGAACATACTGCGTGAAGATAGGCTCGTCGAGGCCGAGCTTTTCCTCCGCCTGCGCGCGCTCCTGCGGCGTCAGCTTCTCTGCACGGTCACCGTAGTAGGAGACGAGCGGGTCGCCCGGGGCGAGGCGTGAGACATAGAACACCGCGAGCGACAGAACAAGAACGCTCAGAAGAAACGCCAGTGCCTTTTTGCCGAAATACAGGATCTTCGATGGCTTTTTCATTGCGCGCCCCCTTCCTGCAAAGCGAAATGCTCCGGCTCGACCTCGACAAGCTCGCCCATCAGCGGGAACTGCCCGGGCGAGAAGTCCGGCAATACGCGGGTTCGTTCTATGCGCGGGTCAGGAACCGGCATAGCCGCGAGCAGCGCCTTGGTGTAGGGGTGGAGCGGATGGTCGTAAAGCGCGCGCACGGGCGCGACCTCGACAAGTTTGCCGTGGTACAGTACGCCGACGCGGTCACAGAGGAATTCCACCATCGCAAGGTCATGCGCGATGAAGAGAAACGAAAAGCCGTGCTCGCGCTGCAAGTGGCGAAACAGGTTGACGATCTGTGCCTGAATGGACACATCCAGCGACGCGATCGGTTCGTCCGCCACCAGAAGCTCCGGCTCCATGCACAGCGCCCGTGCAATGGCGACGCGCTGGCGCTGCCCACCGGAGAGCTCGGACGGGTACTTGTCGAGATAGGTTTTGTCAAGGCCGACATAATACATCTGGAGCTCGGCCTCCTTGCGGTATGTGCCGCGCGGCGGGGCGATGCGATGGATGCGCATGGGCTCGGTGATACTATCGCAGACCGTCATGTGCGGGTCAAGGCTCGAGGCAGAGTCCTGAAAGATCATCTGGCGTGTGGTTTGCAGCATTTTTTTGTTCGCGCGGCAGGCGGCCCTGTCACAGAGGTCGACGCCATTATAAAAAATGCGTCCGCCGCTCGGCTGCAAAATGCTCATCGCGCAGCGCGCGGCCGTCGACTTGCCCGAGCCGGACTCGCCGACGAGGCCGAAAATCTCCCCGCGGCGAATCTGAAACGAGATGTCGTCCAGCGCCTTGACGGAGACCTGCTTCGTCAGCGGGAAGACGTGGCTCACGTGCTGCACATCGAGCAGAATGTCATGTTTTGTCATCGCGCACCTCCCACCGGCGGCGTGATCCTCGGCGCGCGTTCGTCGAGCAGCCACGTTGCGGCATAGTGCGTGTCGCTGACGCGGAACATCGGCGGCGCTTCCTCGTAGTCGATGGCGAGGGCGTACTCATTGCGGCTGGCAAAGGCGTCGCCTTGCGGCGGGTCGATGAGCGTCGGCGGTATGCCGGGGATGCTCGGCAGCGTCTCCTTTCCGCGCGAGAGCGCGGGCAGCGAGCGCAGCAGCCCCCACGTATAGGGGTGGCGCGGGTCGTAGAAGATCTCCTCCGCCGTGCCAGTCTCGACGATCTTGCCCGCGTACATCACGGCCACGCGGTCGGCGACGCGCGCGACGACGCCGAGGTCGTGCGTGACAAACACCGCCGCCGTGCCGAGCTTTTGCTGCACGTCGCGCAGCAGATCTAAGATCTGCGCTTGAATGGTCACATCCAGCGCGGTCGTCGGCTCGTCGGCAAATAAAATGTGCGGATTCCCCGCAAGCGCGATGGCCAGCACCACGCGCTGGCGCATCCCACCGGAAAAGTTGTGGGGATAGAGTGCCATGCGCTCTTGCGCGCGGTCGATGCCGACAAGCTCAAGCAGTTCGATCACGCGTGCTCTTACGGCGCTTTTTTCGAGCTTTGGTTTGTGCGCGAGCACCGCCTCGGCGATCTGCACGCCGATCGTCATCGTCGGATCAAGCGCGGTCATCGGGTCCTAGAACACCATGGAAAAGAGCGAACCGCGCAGCGCCGTCATCTCGCGCTCGCGATAAGCCGTAATGTCCGTGCCGTCTACGATGATCTTGCCAGACTTGATTTTTGCCGTCTGCGGCAGAAGGCGCAGGATGCTCTTGCACAGTACGCTCTTGCCGCAGCCCGATTCGCCGACGATGGCGAGCACCTCGCCCGCTTTCAGCGAAAAGCTCACGTCGCGCACCGCCTGCACCTCGCCCGCGGGGGTGAAAAAGCTGACGGAAAGGTGCTCGACGTTCAATAAATCTGCCATGAAAAATGCCCTCTTTATGCAAGACAAAGGGGCTGAAGCCAGCCCCTCGTCAAAGATGTCAACGGCGTTTACTCGCCGATCGTCCAGTCTTGAATGTTCCAGAAAATGCCGACGCCGTGATGCCCAAGCACCGTGTCCGCATCGATGCCGTGGACGGTGGATTTGGCGACATAGTTCGCGTCGATGTAGCAGATAAAGGCGTAGGCTGGATCGTCCGCAAGCGCGTGCAGGAATTTGCTGTAATACTCTTTGCGGACGGCGTCGTCGCTGCTCTGGCGCGCGAGCGTCAGAGATTCGTCCACCAGCGCGTTCGAGTAGCCCGAGTAGTTCGCGCCCTTGTCCGTGCCGAAGACCTTGTAGGTGTGGTCGTCGGCGTCAAACGGGCTGCCCCAGCCGATGAGACACGCCATCTGGCCGCTCCAGTCCATCTGCGCGGGGATGTCCACCGTGCAGTGGATGCCAACTTCTCTAAGCTGCTGCGCCGTGGCCTGCGCGATGTCGATGCGGTCCTGCTCGCCGGACATGACGCTGATGACAAAACCGATCTCCTCGCCGTTTCGCTCGTAGTAGCCACTTTCGCCCATCGTGCAGCCGACGGATTCGAGAATTTCTTTCGCTTTTGCGGGATCGTAGTCGTAGTGGTTCACGGTCTCGTCGTTGTAGACGTTGCGCTGGAGCGGGCTGTACGCCGCCATGCCCTGCCCGAGCAGCACCGAGTCGACGATGGCCTGACGGTCGATGGCGTAGCAGACGGCGGGGATGATGTCGCGGTTTTCTGTCCAGTAGGGGTTGTTGAAGTTGAAGAGGATGCCGCGGTAGTCCGCAGTGGTCATGTCGTAGCAGGTGTAGCCGTCCTTGCCCGCGAAGTTCTGCGCGTTTTTCGGGTCGAGCAGCGCAAGGTCGATCTCGCCGGACTCAAGCTGCATGGCCTGCGCGTTGTCGTCAGGCACGATCTTGAAGATGACGCGCTCGATGTTCGGCGCGCCCAGGAAGTAGTCCTCGTTGCGCACGAGCACGATGGACTGCCCGGCGTCCCAGCTTTCGAGCTTGTAGGGCCCCGTGCCGACGGGGGCACGGAAGAAAGCGGATTCCTGCATGTCCTCGCCCTCGAGCAGATGCTGCGGCAAAATCGCCATCGTCATGTACTCCAGAAATGCGGCGTTCGGCTCAGCGAGGCGGAACGAGACGGTGTGGTCGTCGAGCACGGTGATCTCCTGCACGTCCTCGTAATTCGGCGCGTTTTCCGAGCCGTTGTCGGGGCCCATGATGGCTTCGATCGTAAATTTGACGTCCTGCGCCGTGAACGGCTCGCCGTCGTGCCATTTGACGTCCTCGCGCAGATAGAAGGTGTAGGTGCAGTTTGCCTCGTCATAGTCCCAGCGCTCGGAGAGGGCGGGAACGATCTGATCATTGCCGTCGTGCGCGGTCAGGCCGTTGAAGAGCAGCAGGTTGATCTCGCAGTGCTCGTCCATCGCGGGATCGATGCGCGTGTAGTCGGCAGAGCCGTAGACGAGCGTGGACGGCGCGTCGTCGGTCGAATCGCCGCCGCTCTGCCCGCAGGCGGCGAGGGAGAAGAGCATCGCGAGGGACAGCAGAAGAGTCAGCGCTTTTTTCATGGAAAAACTCCTTTTCGGGGAAAAATTGGGAAACGCCGCATCGCCGGATGCAGCGAAAAATATGACAGCTTGTAGTATAGGGGAAATTCCCGCCCGCCACAAGCGGGGTGGGGGGATATGACGGGCAAAGCTTTTCCGAAAAATCACAGCGTGCGGCGGAAATTTCCCGCTTTTTACCCTTTTGCGAATCGCGCTTGCACTTTCCACGCGGCAATGGGTACAATATTATGCCGAAAATACAGCAAAGGAGTTTGCTTTTTATGAAATTAGGTATCGAAAGAAATGGACCTGATTTCATAAGTCTTCAAAAATCGGCAAAGGTCCATAAAAGTCCACAGCTTCAAGGCGCTTTGGGGTTTGAGCGTCATAAAACTCAATGCCGCACCATAAGGCTCCATTCCGGTTTGGTACAGTAGTGGTACAGTCGATTTGTTATTTGAGAAAGGCTCTATGCAACGGCCTGTTCATTGCCCGCTCCAACAGGAGTGTGACACGCACTAAGGGAGTGCCATCTCTGCCGACGCACAAAGTCATAGAGGAGGCATACCGTTTGGGCGCAAGCTTTGTGCTCCCAAAGCCTTTTACGGCACGGGCGCTGGTCGAGCGGATACACGATGCACTGCGCAGTGATCGTCCCTGATCTGCACACATCAAAAATAGTGACCGCCATCCCAAGGAGAGCTGCTGCTCGCCGGGGTGGCGGTCATTTCTGTACGGTAAGGGCGCTTATGGCTCATGCCGGCAATCGTGACGAAAGGACGATAGCTAAAGCGGCACCATTACGTAAAAACTCCCGGCATTCGACCCGTACCCCTTCATCCTGCTCAATCTGGTGCTCTCCTGCGTGGCGGCCATTCAGGCGCCGCTCATCATGATGAGCCAGAACCGGCAGGAGGAAAAGGACCGCCGCCGCGCGGAGAACGATTACCGAGTCAACCTCAAGACAGAGATCATGATCGAGGATTTTTACGACAAGGTCAATGCCATCCTGGCCAGACAGACCGCACTGGAAAAACAGCTGACGGAGAAGGGCGAAAGCGCAGGGCAAAAATGAGGGAGGACGGCTCTGTCCTCCCTCATTTTTTGCTGTTTTTGCGCAACGCGGAATCCTCCTCCGCAAACCTGCGCGCTTTTGTTGAGATGCCTCTCCGGCGCGTAAAGCCCTTATACGTGCAAGACTCTATGTTGCTTTACAGCCGGAAGTGCTTCTTAAGTTCTTGGTTTTCCCCCAGCACCAGCAGCGTCATATCAGCGTCCAGCACAGTTTCCGGTGAGACGTTCACATCGGTCTTGCCGTTCCGCTTCACACCGAGGATGTTGACGCCGCATTTTCTGCGGATGTCCAGCTCGCCGATACTGCGGCCCTGCCAATCCTCCGGCACGGCAACCTCGATAATGGCGTGCTGCTCGTCCAGCTCAATGTAGCTGAAAATATGGTTGGCGGTATAGCGGATGGCCGCCCACTTCGCCAGCTGCTTTTCCGGGTAGGCGACCGCGTCTGCGCCGTTGCGCAGCAGGAATTTCGCCTGCACATCCCGCTCAGCGCGGGATACCACATATTTTGCTCCCAGCTCCTTGAGCAGCGACGTCGTCTCCAGCGAATTCTGAAAATTTCCGCTGATGGTGACATAGCAGACATCGTAATTGCTCACGCCCAGCGAGCGCAGAAAGTCCACACGGGTGCTGTCGCCGATCTGCGCGTTGGTGACAAAGGACATGCACTCGTTGACGCGCTCCTCGTCTTTGTCCACTGCCATCACCTGATGGCCCAACTCGTTGAGCTGCATGGCAAGATGCCGCCCGAAGCGGCCCAGTCCGATCAATAATACCGTTTTCATCGTGTGCTCCTTTCAGCCTACGGTAATTTTCTCCTGCGGATAGCGGGCGTAAGTCAGATCATGCCCGGAGAATGCGGCATAGATCAAGGTCAATCCGCCGACGCGCCCGAAATACATCAGCAGGATGAGAATGCTCTGCGACAGGACTCCAAGCTGCGGCGTCAGCCCCAGCGTCAGGCCCACCGTACCGGCGGCGGACGCTGTTTCATAGAGACAGGCACCGAGGGGAAGCTCCTCCGCTGTGCTGATGACCGCCGCCCCCGCAAAGGTCAGCCCCAGATACAGCAGCAGAATGGCGGCGGCGTTGCGGACGGCGGAGTGTTCCAATCTGCGGTGGAAGATCTGCGGATCCTCCCGCCTGCGGAAGGCGGCAATGGCGTTGGCGATCAGGACGGCCAGCGTTGTGACCTTCATGCCGCCCGCCGTGGAGCCGGGTGCTCCGCCGGTGAGCATCAGCAAAATGGTGACCGCCTGAGAGGCATCCGTCATCTCCGTCAGATCCACTGTGTTATAGCCGGCCGTCCGCGGCGTGACCGACTGAAAAAGGGAGGCCAATATCCGCTCTCCTATCGGCAGGTCCGCAAAATCCGTCAGGAAAAAGAGGACTGCCGGGAGCGCGATCAGCAGGGCCGTGGCGCTCAGAATGACCTTGCTCTGCATCCGGTACTGCCGCAGGTGCAGACCGTGCGTACAGACATCGTCCCACGTTAGAAAGCCTATGCCGCCCACGATGATCAGCAGCATGATCACAATGTTGACCAGCGGGTCGGCGGCATACGCCGTCAGCGAGGGGTAGAGGGAATCCGTCCGCCCCAGAATATCGAAGCCCGCATTGCAGAATGCGGAAACGGAATGGAAAACGGACATCCATACGCCCCGCAGTCCATAATCCCGGCAGAACACCGGCAGCAGCGCCAGCGCGCCCAGCAGCTCGACCAGAAAGGTCCCCTTGAGGATAAATCTCGTCAGGCGCACGATGCCGCCCACCGCGGGAGCGGAGATGGCGTCCTGCATGGCGCTGCGCTCCTTGAGCGTGATGTTCCGTCCGGCGAGCATCAGGAAGGTCACCGCACCGGTGATCACCCCCAGCCCGCCAATCTGGATCAGCAACAATATGACTGTTTGACCGAAGGCGGACCAATAACTGCCGGTATCCTGCACCACCAGCCCCGTCACGCAGACAGCGGAAGTGGAGGTAAACAGTGCCTCATGAAACGGCGTCCAGACCCGCTGTACTGTGGCGATAGGCAGCATCAGCACCAGCGCCCCCAATAGAATCACGCCCGCAAAGCCGAGGATCATAATTTGAAAAGAAGTCAGATGCCGCTTTAAGCGAAACACAGTCTCCGTCACATCACACACCTCCTTGAAACAATGGTACTCTCAATTTTCCGTACAGTATAACACGGCTTTTGCAATGTGTCTGTATGTATTTTGTAAAATTTTCAGGTGCAGAGTTCTTATGTGCAGCCCAGAGGCGGGCTGCAAAGCTACGGTTGACAGACTTTGGTGCATAGAATTCTCCGCGTAACCTGTAAATCTTTCCTGATTTTTTACAGGAACCCTTGCCTTTTTTTAATATTTGTTCTAAGATAAGCTCTCTATCTGTCATATTCAGCTGAAATTCTACGAAGCTTTTTAAAAAAGCCCCAACGGGAGAACTAATATGCTCAAAGAAAAAATATCCGATGTATCCATGACAAATACAAATCAAGGCTCTGGCACTGCTGCTGAAGCGGCAGTGCCCATGAGCCATGGCCTTTGGAGTACGTGGCGCAAAAATCTCCTGCTGTTCTGCCTGACCGGCGTTTATGTGGAGCTGTGCCTGCATCTGTGCGTATTCGGCTCGATGGACCGGTACGCGGGATATCCTGTCCTGTTCGGCCTGCTGGGGGGCGCACTCTGCACGCTGGTAGTCTCAAGCCTGCCAAAGGTTCTGCGACAGATCACAGGGCTTCTACTGGTGGCAGCACAGGTGATGCTGGCTGAGATGCAACTGGTCTATCATTGCATCTTCGGAGATTTCATGCCCGTCAGCCAGATCGGCATGGGCGGAAATGTGATCGTCAATTTCAACTCGCAGCTTCTCTATGGGATCCGCCAAAATCTGCTGAAGATCCTGCTCCTCCTGCTACCGCTGATTGCCGTGATCCTCTGCCTTGCCCTGCGGAGGGTACAGGCGCTGAGGTTCCGGCTGCGCTGGAAACAGGCTATGGCCTCCTTTGCCGTGCTCCTCGCACTGCTGCTGACGGTCACGGGACTCATGTATGTTGGACGGGACAAAGCCTTTTCCGCCTATCGTACCTTCACCAATGTGAACACCTCCACCGACAGCAGTTATAAAAAAATCGGTATGCTGGCCACCACGGCGCAGGAGCTTCGATACATGCTCTTCGGCGGCAGCGGCAGCATTATGATCACGCCGTCGTCCTTGAATATAAGTGATGTTCCGCGGACATACAGCAGCAACTCCTATAACGTGATCGAAAGCATCGATTTTACGGCTCTTGCAGACAGTACCGACAGCGATATCCTCAAGGCCACAGACGAGTATCTATCAAATGCAACACCCACCCGCAAAAACAACTACACAGGACTTCTTAAGGACTATAACCTCATCACCCTCTGCGCCGAGAGCTTCTGCCCGTGGTTTATCAGCGAGGAGCTGACGCCGACGCTCTACAAGCTGAGCCATACGGGTATTCTCTTTGAAAATTACTACGGCACGTTCCAGTCCGTCACCACCAACGGCGAATACACCATGTGCATGGGGCTTTATCCAGATATGTCCCGCACGAAGACGGATTCCAGCTTCAATGTGGCAGGCACCAACTATCTGCCGTTCTGCCTGGGCAATGCGCTCAAGGACATGGGCTATCAGACCTGGGGCTATCACGACTACATCGGGGATTTCTACAACCGGAATATCACCCACGCCAACATGGGCTACACGTTCAAGGCGGCGGATTCCGGCCTGGACGTGAAGATCGACTGGCCCTCCTCTGACCTGGAGATGATGGAGGCCTCCGTAGACGACTACATCAACAGCGGAGAACCCTTCCACGCCTATTACATGACCTTCAGCGGTCACTACCAGTACAACTGGGACAACGCCATGAGCGCCAAAAACCGCGACGCGGTGAAAGATCTGCCCTATTCTGAGCCGGTGAAGGCGTACATTGCCTGCAATCTGGAGCTGGAGTATGCGCTGGAGTACCTGATGCAGCGGCTGGAGGAAGCTGGCGTTGCCGACAAGACCTGCATCGTCCTGACCAACGACCACTACCCCTACGGCCTGACCGAAGACGAGTACAACGAGCTGGCAGGGCAGACGTTGGACACGACCTTTGAAAAGTACCGCAACAGTTTTATCTGCTATGTCCCCGGTCTTTCGGAGAACATCGTGGTGGATGAATACTGCTCCACGGCAGACATTCTGCCGACGCTGCTGAACCTCTTCGGTGTGGACTATGATTCCCGTCTGCTGGCGGGCACCGATGTGCTCTCCAGCGGCCTCCATGTAGCGGTGCTGTCGGATAAGTCCTTTCTGACGAAGACCTTCCGCTATGACGCCGGTACGGAAACCGTGATCCCCGCCGACGAGAATACCACAGTCTCCGGCAAGCTGGCGGAAGCCTACCGGCTCTATGTGGACGGCCGGTTCCAGCTCTCCGGCAACATCCTCAACAGCGATTACTACGCCCACGTCTTTTCCAAAGAGTCCAGCGGCGGGAGCCTTGCGGACACGGTGGTGTTCACGGACATCAAGAGCATTTTCAATCAGGCCAGCGTCCTCTACATGTACCGCAAGGGCTATGTGGATCCGGAGACACCGGATACCTTCGGCGGCAAGGCCACGGCAAGACTGGGTGAGTTTGTCGATGTGCTCTACCGCATCGCGGGCCGGCCGGAAACGGACAACACCGCCCTTCCGGCTGACTACGAAAACGAGGAATTCAACGCGACCCATCCCTATTATAATGCCGTGTGCTGGGCCTATCAGACAAGGCTGCTCCGACAGAATGATCCCAATGCCGAATACGATGACAAGGTGGACTATCAGACGGCATGCGTACTGATCCGCCGCTACGCGATCATGGCAGGAGTTGATACCGGCGTGGATCAGACGCAGCTCAGGCAGCTCCTTCGAGATAACCCCGATCTCAACAGAGAGGCAGCCAAAGCGATGCTCTGGTGCGATGAAAAGGACATCACCACCCGGGACAGCAGCCTTGACGAGCTGCTGGCATCCGCTGGCACCCGCATCAGCCGCTACCAGATGACGTCGTTCCTGTTCTACCTCTGCACCTACGAGCTGGATATTGGCAGCTGAGCATGCGGCGCAGATCCTGCCGGAGAAGTGTTCCGCGACCGATTCGCAAAAAGAGTCGCCTTTCTCGGCTGTGTACCGGAAGATACCCATTCGATGCCGCACTACGCTTAATGTTGGAATAAGTAAACATACTCACAAGCATTACACTCAGTGTAGACCTAATGTAGATTCAGACCATTCTGTGTTTACGAAAGTTTACATTGAGTGTAATTTTTTCTGCCTTGAATGGGTGGTCAAACAGGGCTGGTTTTCTACATTTATTACGAAGGGATGAGACATCCACCCCCCTATTCTCACACGAAAGAAGGAGTTTGATTTGAGCAAACGAAAATACGGACCTACGATTGTACCGGCCTTATCCGCCAAGGTGGATAACAAAGAAAAACGATTCATTCAGGTTGGAAACTCACTGCTCCTCTCCAAGCAGTTCCACGCACTCAGCACCGGCAGCCGGTTTCTCTATTTCTGCATGGCCATGGAGAGCGGCGGAAGGAAGAATTTCATTCTTCCACAAAAGGACGCAAAAATGGCTCAAGGGGTAAACCCGCGTAGCCGTCTGATCCATTTCAGCAAGAACAGCAGCTTTCATTATTTCACCGTCGATGAGATGGGCCTGCGGTTAATGAAACTGACGCTGGATGAAACGATGCTGTATCGGTTTCAGCGGTACTTGCAGCAAAACGGCATTTGCAAAGCATCTATGCTTCCGCTGTATCTGTTCAGTCTGGAGCTGCTTTCGGAGGCGTATGCCTTGAAAAAGGGGAAGCAAATGCGGGCAGAGCTGGATAGAGGCGCATTGTTTTCGTGCCAGGCAGATGTTGTAAAACGGATCTGCAACACAGGACCCAATCTGATCACGATCCCAGACAAATGGCTGCTGGACTTGGATACGGAAAGAGATGATAGCTCAGACGAACTCTTACTTTCCCCAAATGCTACGTTTCTAAGTCAACAGTCCGGAATGTAACACACAGGTGGTAACAGTATGGTCGAGGAATTGCAAGTGCCGATCCATCTCAAAATGACGCTGACGATTAAGGAAGCCGCAGCATACAGCAACATTGGGATCAACAAGATCGAGAGTATGCTGCGCAGTCCGAATTGCCCGTTTGTTCTCTATGTTGGGTCCAAAAAGCTGGTCAAACGCAGGGAGTTCGAGCAATATATCAGCCATAAGTTGATGACTTGACGGTAAGTTCACTATTGAGAAAAGAAAGTCCTTGTGCTACAATTATAAAATGCATAGGGGCTTCTTCTCATAGTGAGAAAGGAGTTTCCGAATGGGTAAAAGTTTACGAGGCAAAGAATGCGGTAAGGGTATCTACCAAAGAAAGGACGGATTATATCACGCACGTTTTGTAGACAAAGCAGGAAAACGACATGAGAAATATTTCCAGACGATTCCCGAGGCGCGTAACTGGATCGAGCAGGCGAAATATGCCGACAAGCACGAAGATGTGTTTTGTCCCTCGGACACGACGGTTGACACATGGTTTTCATTTTGGGTTGAGAACATTGTGGGCGATTTGGCACCCAACACCCTGCGAAATTATCGGGAGCGATACAAGCAGAACATCCAGCCCATCATCGGCAAAATGCTCCTTTCCGATGTGAAGCCCATGCACTGCAAAAAAGTGCTGCTTTCCATGGATGCGGATTATGCAGGTTCTACCATCCGGCAGACCTATATCACAATGGGTACGATGTTCAAGGCTGCGAAGATGAATGACCTGATTACCAAGCACCCAATGGACGGCGTTCGCTACACAAAGCCGGTCCGAGCGCCGGACGACATTCACTTTTTAACGCGGGATGAGCAAATCAGATTTCTTGAAGTTGCGAAACGCTCCCACAACTACAATCAGTACGCGCTGACCCTTGAAACCGGTTTGCGTACCGGTGAGATGATCGGGCTGACATGGGATGCGATAGATTTCCAGAATCGGACGCTGACGGTCAACAAAACCTTGGAGTACCGCCACAAGCAGCACTTTTGGCGTGCAGGACCACCGAAAACGCAGCAGAGCTATCGCACCATCCCGCTGACGGATCGGGCCTATGAAATTCTGAAAGAAATCAAGGATAAGCGCCCTTGGCAAAAGGAATCTCCGCTGCTCTCACAAACACTGGAATATATCGACCGGCGAACGGGGGGCAATCTCCCGGCTGGTCATGCGTGATCTTGTCTTTATCAACTGGCGTACCGGGGAACCGGCGAAAAACAGTTCCTATGATACCCACCTTTACAAGCTATGCGACGAAGCAGGAATTGAAAAATTCTGTATGCACGCTTTACGCCATACCTACGCCACAAGAGCGATTGAATGCGGCGTACAGCCCAAGGTGCTGCAAAAGCTGCTTGGTCACGCAAGTATAAAAACAACGATGGACAGATACGTCCATGTCACATCTGAATCCTTGGATCAGGCTGTGCGGCAATTTGAATCAGGCAGGGTTTCCTAGCATATAAGTCCATGCGAAAATGGCGTAAAAATGGCGTAAGCCAAACGCGCCGGATTCCGGAAACCCTTGAAAATCAAGACATTTTAAGGAGATAGAGAAAACTATGAAATTAGGTATCGTCGGACTGCCGAATGTCGGCAAGTCCACTCTCTTCAACGCGATCACCAACGCGGGCGCGGAAAGCGCCAACTACCCCTTCTGCACCATTGAGCCGAACGTCGGCATGGTGGCTGTGCCCGACGAGCGGCTCGACAAGCTCGCCGAGATGTACCACCCCAAGAAGAAGACTCCCGCCGTCATCGAATTTGTCGACATCGCGGGCCTCGTCAAGGGCGCGAGCCAGGGTGCGGGCCTCGGCAACAAGTTCCTTGAGAACATCCGCCGCACGGACGCCATCGTGCACGTTGTGCGCTGCTTTGACGATGAAAACATCATGCACGTCGTGGCTGACGCGAGCACGAACGTCCCCGTCGATCCCCTCGGCGACATTGAGACGATCGACTTGGAGCTCATCATGGCCGACCTTGAGATGGTCAACCGCCGCGTCGAAAAGGCGACGAAGATGGCCAAGGGCGACAAGAAGTTCCTGCACGAGGTCGAGCTCTTCTCCGCTCTTGCCAAGCATCTCGACGCGGGCAAGAGCGCGCGCACGTTCGAGGTCTCGTCTGACGACGCAGAGCTCATCGCGACCGCCGATCTTTTGAGTCTCAAGCCCATCATCTACGCTGCGAACATGGACGAGGACGGCTTTGCGAATCAGGACGGCAACCGGTATTTGCAGCAGGTCAAGGAGCTCGCCGACCGCGAGGGCGCGCAGGTGCTGCCCATCTGCGCCAAGCTCGAGCAGGACATCGCCGAGCTCGACGGCGACGACCGCGCGATGTTCCTCGAGGAGCTCGGCATTCAGGAATCCGGCCTCGACCGCCTGATCAAGTGCTCCTACGCGCTGCTCGGCCTCATCTCGTTTTTGACCTACGGCGAGGACGAGTGCCGCGCCTGGACCATCAAAAACGGCACCAAGGCCCCGCAGGCCGCGGGCAAGATCCACTCCGACATCGAGCGCGGCTTCATCCGCGCCGAAACGATCAATTTCGACGACATGATCCGCTGCGGCAGCGTCGCGGCGGCAAAGGAAAAGGGATTGCTGCGCAGCGAGGGCAAGGAGTACGTCGTCAAGGATGGCGACATGATCTATTTCCGCTTCAACGTGTAAAATTTCAAAAATCCCATCATAAATTTCCGTTAACGGCGCAGATTTTCTGCGCCGTCTTTTTTTAAGCGAAACGGGTGCGCTACCATGGTAGCGATTCTGCAAACCGTTGGTATCACAGGAAAAAACGCACTTTAAATTTTCGGACCGCTACCAAACCGCTACCACGATAAGCCCGCAAAGCACTGAAATACAAGGAAAGGCGAAAATCCTAAGGGGATGCGATATCCACCGAATTGAACGATTTTGCCTTGATTCTGCTGAATTTTGCTTATTTTTAATTGTTTCTGCAATAATTTGAGGATTTGCAAATTTTGGCAGCAACCACGCAGGAGAGGGAGAGACGGCGGGTGTTCGGCTCCAAGGGGATGGAAATTTATGAAAGGAGAGTAACATCTATGAAAAAGTTACTCGCAATGGTGCTGGCTCTGGTCATGACTCTGTCTCTGGCCGTCAGCGCCAGCGCCTTCAAGGATGACAAGGACGTCAGCGCTGATTACGCTGAGGCCGTTGCCGTTCTGAATGGCATGGATGTGTTCAAGGGTTATGAAGATGGTTCCTTCAAGCCCCAGGGCAACATCACCCGTGCAGAAGTGGCTACGATCATCTATCGTATCTACACCGGCGACGTCGCCAAGAACGACAAGTCCGGTCTGTACTCCACCTACAACAAGTTCAGCGACATGACCGGTGCCGGTTGGGCTGCCGGTTACATCGGCTACTGCGCCAACGCTGAGCTGGTCAAGGGCTATCCCGATGGCACCTTCAAGCCGTCCGGCAACGTGACCGGCTACGAGGTCCTCGCGATGATCCTGCGCGCTGTCGGCTACGACAAGAACGGTGAGTTCTCCGGCGCTGACTGGTCCCTGAACGTTGCCAAGTATGCCGAGCAGCTCGGCGTTCTGAAGAACGTTGCCAAGACCACCAACCTCGGCGCTCCCGCTACCCGTGAGCTGGTTGCCGAGATCCTGTTCCGCGCTATTCAGCAGCCCATGGTCACCTACACCCCCGCTTTCGGTTATGTGACTGACAAGGTTGCGAACATCGCTCAGAACACTCTGGCCAAGAAGAACTTCAACCTCGATTCCAAGGATTCCGAGGATAAGTGGGGCCGTCCCTCCACCAAGTGGTACAACACCAAGACCAGCAAGACCTATGCTGAGGTCGTTGCCACTCCGGACGCTTCCTACAATGTTGCCACCGCTCAGTGCGACATCTGCAGCGCTCTCGGCGAGAAGACTTCCGCCAAGATCGTTGAGACCTACACCAACGGCGTGAAGAGCACCGCTGCTGAGACCTACAAGGCCACCGCTACCAAGGCTATGGTCGGCGCTCAGGGCGAGCAGATCGAGTTCTATGAGGTCAAGGACGGCTACCGTCTGGTCATCATCGACACCTATCTTGCTCAGGTTGACAAGGTTGTCGAGGAAGAGACCGATAAGGGCGGTCACGTCACTCAGGACGACTACATCAAGATGACCGCTTTCGCTCCCTCCGGTGCGAAGTTCGAGTCCCCCATCTATGCCGAGGGCAATGACTATGCCAAGGACGCTTACGTTCTTGTCAACGTCAACGAGGCCAAGGCTAACAACGTCGAGTTCGTCGGCCTGAAGGGCAAGCAGAACTACGTTGAGGTCGTCGGCGCTGCTGACTCCATTGTCGCGGCTCAGACCACCATTTGGCGCAATGCCAACCAGCACACCCTCGACGGCAAGGAGTATGACGATGCTGTTATGCTCGTTCTGAACGAGGCTGGCAAGACCAAGGATGTCAAGTACACCTGGTTCTTCGATCAGTTCGGCAACGTGATCGGTTCCGTTGGTCTCGACCGCAGCAGCTATGCTGTTCTCAAGGACCTGACCTGGGTCGGTACCGGCAAGAACGGCCATGCTGAGGCTACCCTGATCACCTTCGATGGCAGCGCCACCGAAAAGACCGTGACCGTCAACAAGATCGACGGCTTTGATTCCGCTGCTTCCACTGAGAGCGCCGCTCACTACAAGTGGGTTGAGACTCAGAAAGGCGCTGTGCCCTACCTGCGCGACAACCGCGACAACGGCTTTGAAGTTGCTGGCTCCAAGGCGTATGCTCAGGTCGGCGAAGACGACGGCAGCAACACCTATTACCTCGGCCTCGCTCTGTACAGCGTTGAGACCAACGATGACGACAGCGTGAACCTGAAGGGCATTGACTACGTCAGCGCCGTTGAGAAGGCCACCCTGAACGTCAAGACCGGCGCTATCATCTACGGTGAAAACAACAGAAAGGTCTTCGTGACCGACGACACCCAGTTCATCGTCCGTACTGAGGATGCCAAGGGCAACTACAAGTACGAGGCCTTCACCGGCACCGACAAGCTGGCCAAGATGGCTGACGGTACCATCGACGTCATGTTCAGCGAGAAGGACAGCAAGAATGTTGTGGACTATGTCTACATCACCGAGTACACCCCCGCTGAGCTGAACTCTCACCTGCTGTACACCATCGAGACCAAGTACACCGATGGCGACAACTACGGCATGAAGGTCATCCTCGACGGTAAGGAAGCTACTGTCTACACCTCCGATGAGGATATCATCAAGGCTCTGTCCGACGGTCAGAACATGCTCTACAAGGTGACCATCGACACCAACACTGCCCACGACACCTATGGCGAGATTATCGACATCGACCTGATCAACGAGGCAACTGACGGCACCATCGACAGCACCGATAAGGTCTATGTCGACTATGTGACCGGCGGTGCTGAGCTGAGCGGCAAGCGTATCATCACCTCTGACGAGGCCTACTATCTCGACGATACCGACACCAAGGTCGTCCTTGCTGACGGTACTGTCGGTACGATCGCTGACCTCAAGGCCAAGGACGTTGAGACCAAGGGCATCTGGGTCGTCCACGACAACAAGGCTGCCCCGACCGCTTCCTGCGTCTATGTTGGTGAGAAGCTCAGCTCTGACATCACTGCCAAGCTGACCTACACCTACGTTGTCGACAGCGAAGACACCTCCAAGACTGTTAATCTCGTCTGGAACGAGGAGACTAAGCACTTTGAGGCTGAGGTCACTCTGCCCAAGGATGCTACGCTCGCCAGCTCCAACGCCATTGTCCTGACGGTTGATAAGCACAGCTATATCAGCTACGAGCAAGGCGAGTGGCTGCTCAAGGCTAAGGCTTACAACTCCAACTACACCAGCAAGTTCTCCGAGGCTGAAAAGTCTCTGGTCGTTACCGCTGAGGACGGCGTTACCAAGTACACTGTGACTTGGGACGTTGCCGGTTCTGGCGTTAAGGATCTGATTGCCAATCTGATTGACTTCAGCAACCGTGATACCGTCATTTACAACGGCAACGGTGATTGCTATGCCGATCTTGCTACCGCTACTGCTGCGGCTAACGTGAAGAAGCTGTCCTATGATAATGCTGATGCTGCACAGCTGATGCTGAATCCTGGTGTGACTGCTACCAGCGTTATGTATCGTAACTTCACCTCCACGGCTGATGTTACGGCTGAGCAGATCAATTGGGATATCATTAACACCGGTAAGATCGATTTCACCAACGCGCAGAACTACATTGCTGTGTCGATCACGGTTGATGGCACTCCCTACTATGCTGTGTTCCAGGTTGTTGCTAAGTAATTAGCGTAACCACCTAAAAAAACATCATATAATGTTTCAGCCCCGAGCCGAAAGGCTCGGGGCTGTTTTTTTATTCCTCTTCTTTAGCTTTGTCGTAGCCGATGACAACATAGAAGTACGTGATGCCGGATTCGTTGAGCTGGCAGGCAACGGATTTTTCGGAATACCAGCTGACGCCGCTGTCGCCCCACGTGGGGCGCAGGGCCGTGTATTCCGCGCCCATCGAGCCGCCGTTTGCCGCCGTCAGCGTGGGTGCGAGGCCCGCCCCGCGCAGCAGAATCGAGGGGGCAGCGGGGTAGTGGCCCAGCTCGTCGCAGGTGATGGCCACCAGCACGGGGCAGAAGCCGAATTCGAGCGAATTCGGGTTGGATGCGCCGTAAGTGCCCGCGCCGGTGTAGCTGCCCCACGTCACGCGCGCGTTGTGGCCGACGACGCCGAGATTTTTGGCGAGGGCCGCGAGCGCGGCGTTCGTTGCCGCGCCGTCGGCCTTGCTCGCCGCCGCGTCGGCGTTGGCCTTGAGCGCCGCGTCGGTCTTTTGCGTCAGGTCGTTGAAGTCTGACATTTGGATGAAGTCCGATTTTTCCCACGTGGGAAGAGCGTAGTTTGTAGTCCGTTTCATAGCAATCTCCTTAAAAACAGTAAAAATAAAACCCCCGGAAAACCGGGGGTTCATGCTTGTCAAGCATGAAAGGAGTTGTTGGACGAAGGACGGCAACCAACTGAAAATTTTACAGATCGCCGGACATGAAGCCGCCGCGGAGCCAGTTGGCGAGCTCGGCGGGGGTGCCGGGGACGCCGACGGTGGCAAATTCCGTGCGCGAGGGGACCATCTGCGCGTCGTCCGAGCTCTCCGCCCACTGGACGCGCTGCAAAATGTGCTCGGTGCAGTGCTCGAGCGGGCCGTCGGGCGCGGGCTTATATTGGAGGAGGATGGTCACGCAGCGGTTGTCGGACGTCCAGCGGCCGAAGTTCGTCGTGGGCTTGCGCCACTTCCAGAGGCATTTGTCGCCGCGCTGCTTTTTGAGCTTCAAATAGCCGTTTTCGATGTCCTGCGTGCAGCGCATGAGCCAGATGACATGGTAGCCCGCGCACTGGAAGTGGGAGCAGACGTCGAAAAAGTGCTCCTCCATGAGTAAGCCGTCCTGGAGCATCATCACGAAATGGTTGATTTGCACGTAGGCGGTGACGGTCTTATCGTCGACGGTGACGGGGACGTTGCGGCACTCGGGCGGGACGATCGCGCGCCACTGCTCGCGCCACGCGGAGGCGGAGGACTGGACGAGCGGGGGCGTTTTCTTCTTCCAAAACAGCATGGGGGCTCCTTTTTAGCAATTTTTGTTCCATTATAGCGAAAACGGGACGAAAAGGCAAGGAATATTGGTGCTTTACGGGAATTTGACAGAGTGGGGCGCGACGGGCGCTTGCTATTTTGGCGAAAACATGATATTCTACTGTGATTCTAAGGAAATCGACTTTTCTTTGCAAGGAGAACGGCTATGAAGCTTGACCACAAGCGCACGGTGCTGGTGGGGCTGGCGTTTTTGTCCATCTGCGCGTTCTGGCAGATGTACGACAACATCATCCCGCTGATCTTGACGAACACGTTCCACTTAGACGAGACCATTTCCGGCGCGATCATGGCGGCGGACAATGTGCTGGCGCTGTTTTTGCTGCCGTTCTTCGGCGCGCTGAGTGATCGGACGAGCACGAAGATCGGGCGGCGGATGCCGTTTATCCTCGGCGGCACGGCGGCTGCGGTGATCCTGATGAATCTGCTGCCGCTTTTTGACAACGGCTACGCAAATGGCGCGAGCACGGGTAAGCTCGCGATGTTCGTCGTCACGCTGGGGTTGCTGCTCGTGGCGCTGGGGACCTACCGCTCGCCCGCGGTGGCGCTGATGCCGGATGTGACACCCAAGCCTATAAGATCGCGCGCGAACGCGATCATCAACCTGATGGGCGCAGTCGGCGGCATTTCGTATCTTATTGTGGCGGCGGTGCTGTATCCGAACAGCAAGACGGCGGGGGCCGCGCATGTGAACTATCAGCCGCTGTTTATCGTCGTGTCGGTGCTGATGGCGGTTTCGGTCATCGTGCTGTACTTCACGACAAACGAGCCGAAGCTCGCGGCGGCGGAGAAGGAATACGAGGCCGAGCATCCCGAGCAGCAGCTCGTGGAGGAGGAGCCGGACGGCAGTGAGGAGTTGCCCAAAGAGGTGAAGCGCAGCCTTGTGATGCTGCTGAACTCGATCGCGCTGTGGTACATCGGCTACAACGGCGTGACGACGTGGTGGACGACGTATGTCGGGCGCGTGATGGGGCAGGGCCTCGGCGGCGCGTCGACGTGTTTGCTCGTCGCGACGGGCGGGGCCATCGTGTCGTACATTCCCGTGGGGCAGCTGGCGTCGAAGATCGGACGCAAGAAGACCATTCAGGGCGGCGTTATCCTGCTTGCGGCGTGCTTTGCGTCGGCGTACTTTTTGACGACGCACTATCAGAACATCAACGCCGTGATGTTTGTCGTGTTTGCGCTCGTCGGCCTTGCGTGGGCGGCAATCAACGTCAACTCGCTGCCGATGGTCGTTGAAATGTGCAAGGGCAGCGATATCGGCAAGTTCACGGGTTACTACTACACATTTTCGATGGCGGCGCAGGTCGTGACGCCGATTCTGGCGGGCACGCTTTTGAAGCACATCAGCTACAGCATGCTGTTCCCGTATGCGGCGTTCTTCGTGGCTTGCAGCTTTGTGACGATGTGCTTCGTGCGCCACGGCGACTGCAAGGTGGAGGCCAAGGCTGGCCTTGCGGCGTTTGAGGACATGGATGCGGACTAAATCGAATACAAGAAGTGATCTAAAATGAAAATTTTACGGATCGTTGTCGGAATTTGCCTGATTCTGGCGGTCGCGTGGGCGGTTTTACTGCGCGCGCGTCGCGGGACGGAGTCGATGGCGGCGCTGCGGAAATTCCGCTATGCGCACCGCGGGCTCTACGATAAGGAGGCGGGCATTCCCGAAAATTCGCTGCCGGCATTCTCGCGCGCAATCGCGCGGGGCTTCGGCGCGGAGCTCGACGTGCACCTGCTGCGCGACGGGACGCTTGCCGTGTTCCACGACAGCGATGTGAAGCGTATGACGGGCCGCGAGGGGTATCTCGAAGACCTGAGCGCGGACGAGCTCAAGGACTACGCGCTGGACGGGACGAAGGAGACCATCCCGCAGTTCAAGGATGTGCTCGCGCTGTTTGCGGGGACGGGCCTGCCGCTCATTGTGGAGGTCAAGAGCTTTCGCGACAACTTTGCCGAGCTCACTGAGCGCACGATGGCGGAACTCGACAAATTTGGCGTCAAGTACTGCGTGGAGTCGTTCGACCCGCGGTGCGTGGCGTGGCTGAAAAAGCACCGGCCAGAGGTCATCCGCGGGCAGTTGAGCTGCGACTTTTTGAAAGACCGCGGCAATTTGAGCCTGCCGATGGCGTTTGCGACGACGAACCTGCTGGGCAACATCATGGCACAGCCGGATTTTATCGCCTACAAATTTGAAGATAAGAAAAACTGGGCGCCGCGTTTATGCCGTAAGCTCTACGGCGCGCAGGGCGTTTACTGGACCATCCGGTCGAAAGAAGACTTGGAGACGGCGGAGCGCGAGGGCGCGATCGCCATTTTTGAGCGGTTTATTCCCTAAAGAGGGTCCCACTTGTGGAAGGGTGGGGGAAAAGAAGCAAAACCGAAAGAAAAGGAAGAAGGTTTTATGGCAGAACAGAAAAGACGCTGGGGCGACCGGCGCGACGCAACACTGCTGCGGGATGTGGATTCGCTGCACTTTATCATGGGCATCATCTATCCCAACCGCGCGGACAACGAGGCGTATATCGCAGAGCGCGTGAATTTAGAGCCCATCAAGGACTACATTGCGACGAAAAACTATGAGGGCATCCCGTTCAAGTACACATTTTTCCACGTGATTTTGACGGCGCTCGTTAAGACGGTCATTTTGCGGCCGAAGCTCAACCGCTTTTACGCGAATGAAAACTACTATCAGCGCAATAAGGTGACAGCGGGCTTTGTCATCAAAAAGGAGTTTGCCGACGGCAGCGAAGAGGCCATGGCTCTGCTGGAGATAAAGCCTGAGAGCACCATCGACACGATCCACGAGGAGATCCATCAGGAGGTTGCGGCCTGCCGCGAGCAGAAGAAGGTCAACACGACCGACAACAGCATGAATGTGCTCAACAGCCTGCCGCGCTTTTTGTCCAAGGCGGCGGTGCGATTTATCCGCTGGCTCGACAAGCACGGCTGGTGCCCCGATTTCCTGATCGGCAAGGACCCGAACTACAGTTCGGTGTTCATCTCCAACCTCGGTTCCATTCATCTCAAAAGCGGCTACCACCACCTGACGAACTGGGGCACGAGCTCGCTGTTCTGCATCATCGGCGAAAAGAAGTGGACGCCGCTGTACGACGAGCACGGCCTTGTCGAAATGCAGGAGACGGTGGACCTCGGCCTCACCGTGGATGAGCGCATTGCCGACGGCTACTATTACGCAAAGAGCGTGCGCCTTTTCAAATATCTGTTAGAACACCCCACCCTTTTGGAACGACCGCTATCGGAGGAAGTAGAATATGAGTGATTCCATTGTCAGAACGCCCTGGAAGGATTACATGGGCGAGGTGCCGATGCATCTTGAATATTTCGACGGCTCGATGTTCGAGGCCGTGGAAAACGTTGCCAAGAAGTACCCCAACAGCATTGCCTTTACGTTCATGGGCAAGTCGACGACCTACCGCCAGATGATCCGCGAGATCGAGCAGTGCGCCAAGGCGCTCAAGACCATCGGCGTGCGCGAGGGTGACAAGGTGACCATTGCCATGCCGAACTGCCCGCAGGCCATCTATATGTTCTACGCCGTCAACCTCGTCGGCGGCATTGCGAACATGATCCATCCGCTGTCGGCAGAGAAGGAAATCGAGTTTTACCTGAACGCCTCGGAAAGCGTGGCGGCGGTGACGCTCGACCAGTTCTACAACAAGTTTGAAAAGGTGCGCGAGCGCACGAAGGTCGTGAACATGATCATCGCAAGCGTGCGCGACGCGCTGTCCCCGACGATCAAGGCGGGTTATATGCTCACCGAGGGACGCAAGATCGAGAAGATTCCCGAGGACGCGCCGGTCATCATGTGGAAGGACTTCATGAAGCTCTCCCACTCCTGCTACTATAAGACCTATAAGGTCAAGCGCGAGGGCGCGGACCCCGCTGTGATCCTCTATTCCGGCGGTACGACCGGCACAACAAAGGGCATCGTGTTGACGAACAAGAATTTCAACGCCCTCGGCCAGCAGGTCATCGCGGCGAACCCGATGTTCCGCCCCGGTGACCGCATGCTCGCGGCGATGCCGCTGTTTCACGGCTTCGGCCTGGGCGTGTGCGTGCACACGATGCTCTCGCAGGGCGGCCGCTGCATCCTGATCCCGCGCTTCACGGCCAAGAGCTACGCCAAGCAGATCGTGAAGTACAAGTGCAACTTCATCGCCGGCGTGCCGACGCTTTACGAAGCGCTGCTGCGCCTGCCGAGCATGGACGGGGCGAACCTCAGCTCGCTCAAGGGCGTATTCTCCGGCGGCGACAGCCTGTCGATCGAGCTGAAGAAGAAGTTCGACAAGTTCCTCTACGACCACAAGGCGTCGATCCAGGTGCGCGAGGGCTACGGCACGACCGAGACGGTCACGGCCTGCTGCCTGACACCGCCGCACATGTTCAAGGAGGGCTCCATCGGCCTGCCGTTCCCGGATACCTACATCAAGATCGTCGAGCCGGACACTGACCGGGAGGTTCCCTACGGGCAGGAGGGCGAGATCCTGCTCGCGGGCCCGACCGTGATGAAGGAGTACATGAACAATCCCGAAGAGACGGCGCAGACGCTTCGCACGCACGCCGACGGCCTGACGTGGGTCTACACGGGCGACCTGGGCATGATGGACGAGCAGGGCTTTGTCTACTTCCGCGGCCGTGCCAAGCGCATGATCATTTCGTCCGGCTACAATGTCTATCCCGGCCAGATCGAAAATATCCTCGACGCGCACGAGTACGTGCAGATGAGCTGCGTGATCGGCGTGCCCGATCCCTACAAGATGCAGAAGGTCAAGGCGTTCGTCAAGCTTGCCGCCGGTGTGCCCGCGACCGAGGAGACCAAGCAGGTGCTTCTGGCCTACTGCCGCAAGAATGTGGCGAAGTACGCCATGCCGTATGACATCGAGTTCAAGGAGGATATGCCCAAGACTCTGGTTGGTAAGGTGGCGTATCGCCAGCTGGAGGAAGAAGAACTCGCCAAGATCAAGGCGGCGGAGGAGAAGTAAGTTCTTCTGCGTTGACGCGGGCAATATGTTCCCCTGCACCGTGCAGGGGACGCGGGAAAGGGGGCCATTCTCTCACGTGAGAGAATGGCCCCCTTAGACCCCCAAGAGAACGCGAGGGGAGTCCCCCTCGACCCCCAACATTGAGGGATTGCAGCTTGAATGACTGCACGCGCTGCGCAGTGTGGGTGCGGTGTACATG
>ENA-OUQN01000401-OUQN01000401.1-human-gut-metagenome-genome-assembly--contig:-NODE-401-length-36279-cov-10.554577_pt1 | contig 36279 bp, 21 predicted proteins | sample MGYA00237950_ERZ548832 | MGnify/ENA primary metagenome ERZ548832 (study PRJEB26490, sample SAMN05194703) | human gut metagenome | biome: terrestrial biome; feature: human-associated habitat; material... | reverse complement strand
GCCACAGCACTAACGACAGGTGCGAAGCACTGGCATCGCCAAAAGGCTGTTTTTTTATGTTTTTGTTTCTGTGCCCCTCTCCCATGGTTTTCCCACTAATCCCCCAAAAAACATGTACCCGATTTAGCGTTTTCGGGTACATATCACCCAAACATATCGGAGGGATTTTATGGGGGATTGGTAGATAAAATTGGGGGATTTGTCTAAATTTTTGGGTGGGTGATTTAACTTTTTGGGGTTTTCGTAGTCATATAGGCAAAGAATTTATTGACATAAGTTTAACCCGCGCCTCTTTGAGGATGCACAACACCAATAGAACTATGAGACGATTATTATTAAGCGCCGTTTTGGCGATGGCTCTCGCAGCTCCAATGAGTGCAGCCAACGGACACCACCACGATAAGCACCACCACGGATACTATCGTTGCGAAAAATGCGAGAAGCGGGCGAAAAAAGAACGCAAAAAACGCTACAAAAAGTACAAAAAATGGGCAAAACGCCACCGCCACCACTGTCCCGATAGAGAAGTCGTGGTGATGCACCGCCCACCAGGAGGCAGATATGTGATGTATGCAGGAAGTCCACATTGGTATGCCGATGATGTGCTTTACAGAATCGAGCGACGCGGCGACAGCAACTGCTACATAGTGGTAAACTTCTCACTTTAGCACTTTCTAAAACTCATATATATTTATAGCACGGCTTAGCAATCCATACACACAAAGCCAAAAAATAATAACTACAGGCGGAGGCACCACAGCGTGCTTCCGCCATTTTTTGTATCTTTGCGAACGGTGTACGGCTATATCAAAAATGGCTGATACAACCGCACTTTTAATTATTTGATAAAATATGACACAGAAACTTATAGTGATCGACGCTTGTATGCGCGATGACGAATCACGCACAAAAAAGATTTTGAAGCCCATTGTGGAAGAGTTGGGCAAGAGATATGAAGTTGAAACCATTGTGCTCGATGGCGAAGACTATCAGCCTGTGGGGCGAAAAATGCTGGCAGAGCGCACCAGCGGCTATGTGCCTGAGCAGATTGTGGAGCAAGCCAAGCGCATTGCCGCCGCCGACCGCATCGTGATTGCCGCTCCGTTTTGGGATATGAGTTACCCTGCCATTCTCAAGGTGTTTATCGAAAACATGTCGCTGTTCAACATCACTTTCCGCGACAACGGCACCTACTTTGAGGGCCTCTGCCGATGCCAAAAGTTGCTCTACATCACCACTCGCGGCATGAACGTGGCAACAGGCGATACCCTCGATGGCGCAACACCCTACTTCAAAGCCCTCAGCGCACTGTGGGGACTGGGCGAGGTCATCACCCTCGCCGCCGCCAACATGGACTACTACACCCCACAACAAGCCGAAGCCAAAATCCAGTCCACCATAGCCGAAGGCCTAAAAATAGCCCAAACCTTCTAACCACCGCCCCACAGGAAGCCGCAATATCGATTCATCATAACGTAGGGACATGCCTTCGGCATGTTTCAATATCAACACGCAATGTATCAGCGCATTGGAAACATACCGAAGGCGGGAGCACTAAAAAACAAGAAAATGGCGAATGTGCTAAAAATCCCGAGGAGGCTTGTAGCCGTTGGAAACGGCTAATCATGGTTAACTCCATGCAAGCGAATGAAGCTCCGCAGGAGCGAATGAGCGCAGCTTGCATGGAGTTAACCACAAGATGCCGTTTCCAACGGCTCCTAAATCCCTCCTTTCGACTTTTTCAGTGCTTTCGCTGAAGGTATATCCCTACGCTATAATCCCCCTATGCATTGGCAACCCTTTGCAGGGATTCGCCTTTGATTATTGGAAGGAGAGTTTTCGAGAATGTAATTGATAACGGACATTTTTGAAGTATTTCAGTTGAGCGCAGGCTTTTCTGAAGTATTTTTTGTATATTTGCAGAAATCTAATCCTTGCCGAAAGCCCACTAAGGGAAGCGGCGATGGTTAGATGATGTATTTACATAGAAAGGCGTACCTTTTTGCGCTTTGGTTTTGACGTGTTAGAACTTCGCAAATTCAAACTATCTGTCAAAGAGCAAAGCAACGGGAACGCCCCTAAAAGGTGTTTTAAAGGCACCCGCATTGTCGCTCGGCATATCTATGCCTTGCGTCAATGTCGGGAGATTGTCATACATCGGCGTGGGGCTTTTCAGCGTTGCTCGTTTCGACAGATAGGGGCAATGCGAAGGCCTTAACACGTGGAACGAGTCTCAAGGCTGGCTCCACGCTTTTTTATATAGATATATAAAACTAATCCAACCACAACGTCAAACAGTCCCAGGAGCCATGGGCTGCTAAAATTAAAAAACTAATGAAAAAAATTGCGACAACGATTCTTGAGACTTTGGGCTATTTCTTAGAGGCATTTGGCATTAGTGAAGTATTTATCCCTATTTTGGGGGGGCATATCACAGGAAGCATTCTGTCTTCGTTTGTGACTGGAATCATAATGTTTGTTGTAGGCTTCGCTTTGATAGAGTGGGAGTTACGCATCGAGAGCAGAAGAACCGAACAGGTGAAACACTATGATTATGTAGTTTTGATTGTATTTGGCGTTCTTACTTTTCTCTCCTACTTTTTATTGATAGCGATTGGCTCTGGAGAGGACTACGTAAACAAGTCTGCACATGCTGCAGAAAACCTATTTGTTTTTGGCCCTTGTTTAATAGCTTTTGGTGCATGCCGCAGATCAATATACCGCGAGGGAAAAGCAGCCGATGGCAGATAAATATAAGACATTGGTTGACATTATACTTCATGCGCATCCTGACAGTCGTGTGATTGAAGACACAAAAAAGTAATTACCATCGGTGAATCGAGTTGTGGAGAGACCTATTTTTTACTTATTACATTATTAAAGAACATGGTAACTATATAAAGATTGAAATGAAAGCAAATCACCCAACGTGGGGTGCACCAGAATTGTCTTGGAAATTCCCAAAAGAAATGGATCAGAAATGGACAGAGTAATTAAGAAAGACAACCAAGCAATGATGGAAAGAAAAATGCAGTCAATGAACAACATCTAAGACTTACAATGAAGGGTATTATGGATGATCATGTAAAGGGAACTTGTTTTCCAAAATTATTGGTTATCTCTTCCTCATTATCAATACAACCATAATATCAGAGATAAACATTGGAAGTGATGTAATATCGATTCATCATAACGTAGGGACATGCCTTTGGCAACATTTGCAGGGATTCGCCTTTTGTTATTGGAAGGAGAGGAGGAAGTCGATGAGGGAGGTGCCTTCGTCGAGGTTGAATTTTTTGCGGAGGCGGTAGCGAGCGCCTTCCACACCGCGCACGCTGAGTTGGGTGAACTTGGCGATGTCTTTGGTGGAGAGGTTGAGGCGCAGCAGAGCGCAGAATCGCAAGTCGCTGGGTGTGAGCGACGGATATTTCTCCTTCAGGTTTTTGAAGAAATTCTTGTGAATGAGGTTGAAATTGTTCTGATACAGTTCCCAGAAGTTGTCGCTGTCGGCATTTGCGCCCAGTTGGGTGAGCATCGACTGCATATCGCTCTGGCTGATGCTGCCCTTTCGGTGCTTTTCGCGCAGCGCAGTCTTGATGCCCTCAATCGCCTGGTTGCGCGCCATGGCATCAAGTGCCATCGAAGCCACCTCCTTGGTCTTATCGTTGAGTTGGGCTTCCAGGAGTTGCTGTTTCTGCTCGGCGATAATCTTTTCTTGCTCAAGCATTTTAATGTCTTGCTGGAGTTTTTTATCCTCGTATTGGCGTTGCATGTCGCGTGCAGTTTTCCTTGTGCGGTTGCGCACGAATAGGTAGATAGCAGCCACCGACATCAGCACATACAGCAGTATTGCCCACCACGCTAAATACCATGGTCGCGGATAGGAAAAACTGTATTCCACCGTAGCCAACTCGGTGCCATCTACGCTCTTCACCGTGGCGGTGAGGTGGTAGTCGCCATACGAGAGCGAATTGTAGGTGATTACAGGCTCGTTCAACTCGTTGTCAACCGTTATGCCACCGCCTTTCAGGTGGTAGCAGAAGCGCAGCGGCTCAAAACTGTAGTTGGGGTATGTTAGCGTGATGGTGATGTTCGACTCAATGTCGCCACCGCCAGCGATAGGCAGGTTACGTGTCACGCCACGGTTATCGGTGGTGAGGGCGTTGAGCACACGCAAACTGTATTTCTGCTGCTTGCGCGCTTGGGCTTGCGCCATATTGAATCTGCCCACGCCATTGTTGAGGCAGAAGTAAGCCATGCCACCATCCACATACACGGTGTTGGTCTCGTCGTTGTTGTCGAGCCCAAACAGCGACGGAGCCACATTGTTGAGCGCCACATACCGCTTGCCGTTCCATCGCACACGCACGAAGTCCTTCGATGTGGAAATCCAATAGGTGTTCTCGTCCACCTTCGCGGCCGAATAGATATCGCTTTTCTCAATTTCCTTCAAATCGTTGAAGCGCACGATGGTGTCGTTGAGATCGTCGTAGGTGTAGAGTTTCTTGTTATAGGAGAAAATCACACGCCCACGCATCTTGAACACGTGGAAGCGGTCGAGCACCTTCTCGCCACCAAGATACTCGTATCGCTTGTAGGTGGCGGTTTTGAGGTCGCTGGAGAGGTTGATGCGAAACAGTCCGTGGCTCATGTGCGAAGCCCACACATTGCCGTAGTGGTCCACCTCAAACTGCGCCACAGGAGCGTGGAAATTAGCCACCGAGTGCGAGAACGCCCATTTCCCGTTCACCTCCTTATACACTTGCAGACTGTAGTAACTCGATTCAAGCATCACACGCTGCCCGGCTATATTGCAAATCTGCATCGCCGTGCTGCTCTGGTTGGTGTGCGCAATCCGAGCCGACGAAAGCCCGGTAATCAGGTTCGGACCCTCGTTGTTGCCCGCTATGATTTGATTGTTGAAATTGTTCACAAACCAGTTTTGCCCCTCTGTGCCTGTTATGATGCTAAACTCGCCAGTGGGCTTTGACAGCGCCCACACGGCTTGATTGGTAGCGAAATACAGTCTATCGGCAAGCGAATACACGCCATATACCATACCGAAATCCTTGCCCGAATGGCCCGGTGAAAGCAGCGAGAAAGGCGAACTGGAGTTGATGAGTGCCACACCGGCATCGAGTGCCACCCACACATTGCCGGCATCGTCGCATTTCACGTCGAGCACCGAGTTGTTGCCCAGTCGGTTACTCATGTTGTAGTGCCACTTCAGTTTTCCGTTCAGCCCGAAGCCATACACGCCATCAAGAATGGTGCCCACCACAATGGTGGAATCGTGTGGCACGAAGGTGGCACGGTTCACGTTAGAGCGCTTGAGTGCGGCATCGGCTTCGGTGGGGAGGCTGGTGAGAATGCCATTCTCATATTTATATAACCCCTGCCACTGCGTGCTCAAAATCATTCTGCCACGCCCTGCCGACACTGCCGACACGATGTGGCTGCCACCCACCTGCTGGCGACTGATGAGGCGGCGAAACTTCCGCCCTTGCACCTGATAGAAGTCGCCATTCAGGAGTTGTGCATATATATTTCCCTCTACCTCAAAGAAATAGAGAGGGTGGATATTCATATCGTAGTGATGCTCCACCTTCTTGCCGTCGTAGCGAAACCATGTGAAAAACGACTGGAAATAGATGTCGCCGTTCTTGTCTTTCATGATATTCCAGATTTCCTCGTCTTGGTCGGGCAAATTTTCGGGATAGAGCGAGGTGTATTTGTAGTTGCCGTATTCATCTGCGGTGAAATAGCCAAACTCACGGTAACTGCCCACATACAGCCTGTCGCCATCAGCCATCACCGAGCGCACCACGCCACCGCCAGGCAGAGGGGTAAGTTTCCAGGTGTAGCCATCGAAGCGAAGCACGCCTGCGGAGTTGCCCACATATATCTCGCCATTCTTGCCCTGTGTCACGTCCCAGTTCTGAAGCGCGCCACCATAAACTTTCTTTCCGAAATTGTGCAAAATAGGCATAAACGCGACAGCCTGTGACGATGCCGCCACGAGTGCCAGCGCCAGCACTAAAAGAAGATGCGAGGGTCGAACTTTTTTCAAAGCGATATCCATGAGCGTTCAAGCGTTATGATTAATGGTCGGAGCAAAGTTAAAAATAAAACATCACATATCAAAATTTTCGCCAAAAGATGTGATACGGCACGAAAAAACTCATTTTTTTTGAAAGTAGTGCGAAAGTATCGTAAAATTTTTTACTTCTCGTATTAATTTTATTCACAATCGCTTACACCACCAAATAGTAGTAAAATCGTAGTGCTAAAAAACATACAAGTAGTACGTAAGTATGTAAAAAATTGTGTTGCAAAAATTTTGGTATTTCCTTTGCTGTCGAAAAGTCGTTTCTTCTCCGTGTAAGCAACGCAACCGTTCCTTAGAAACTGAGATAAATAACTTTATAAACTAACTATCTAAAATTGTGTAATGGATAAAAGATTACTCACACTTTTACTCGTGTGTATGTGTGCAACACTCGGCATACAGGCACGCACAGTGATAAGGTACGGTGGTTGACAAGGTCAATCAGCCCGTTATTGGTGCCTCTGTACATGTAAACGGTACAAACTTAGGTACCATGACCGACGTAGATGGCAACTTTACTATCAGTAATGCGCCAGACAACGCAGTGCTAACCTTCTCATACGTGGGCATGGTCAGCAAAACTGTAAAAGCAGCCGACGGCCAAATGAAAATCGAACTTGCCGACGACGTGCAAAACCTCGAAGAGGTAGTGGTAATTGGTTACGGTGCCGCTAAGGCAAAAGACCTCACCGCTCCTATCGAAGTAGTGAAAGGCGAAAAACTGATCGCCACCCCATCATCATCACCAATGACCGCCCTCCAAGGCAAGGTGGCTGGTGTGAACATCGTGAACTCAGGTACTCCTGGCGATGGTCCTACCGTTACTATCCGCGGTTTGGGCTCATTCGGCAACACCACCCCTCTCTATGTGGTTGACGGTATGTTCTACGACAACATCAACTTCCTCAACAACGCCGACATTCAAGACCTCACCATCATGAAGGACGCTTCTGCTGCCGCTATCTATGGTGTGCGCGCTGCTAACGGTGTGGTTATCATCACCACCAAGAAGGGCGCTAAGAATCAAGACGCTAAGGTGACCTACAATGGTTATGTAGGTTTCCAAAAGGCCACCAACGTGCTCGAAATGTGTAACTCACACGAGTATGCCACCATGCTTACCGAAGCCGACAAGAGCGCTTACAGCTACATGTTTGAGAACTCTATCAAGAATTGGGGCGGTAACATGAACGACCTCACCTTCGGTGCCGACACCGACTGGTACAGCGAACTCCTTCGCACCGCTATGATCACCAACCACTCTCTGAGCGTGACCGGCGGCACTCAAAAGACTGCCTACGCTGTGGGTATGAGTTACTTGGCTCAAGACGGTGTAATGGACGTAGAAAACTACTACCGTCGCCTCAACTTCCGCGCTTCTCTCGACTTCGACGCAACCAACTGGTTGAAGGTGGGTTTCAACGGTGTGTTCAGCAACGGCGACCAACGCGTGCCTAACAACAACGCATGGCAACAGGCGTTCAACGCTCCAAGCATCTATCCAGTGTACGACACCACTCGCGACTCTAAAATCTACACTGGCGGATATGCTTCTCCTGAACAAATTGGCGTGACCAACAACTTCTACAACCCAGTGGCTACTGCCAACTACTTCGACAGCAAGAACGACACTTACCAAGTGCTCAGCAACTTCTATGCTCAATTCCAACTCGTTCCAGACCGCTTGAACTTCCGCACAAGCTACGCTTACGACTATGCCAACACCAAGGGCGTGGCGTTCACTCCTATCTACTGCGTAGGCTCTGTGAACCAACACAACGACCAAACCTCACTCACCAAGAGCGAAAGCACTTACAAGAAGTGGGTATGGGACAACGTACTCACCTACAACCAGACATTCGACAAGCACCACTTCAACGCTATGGCTGGTTTCTCAATGCGTAACGAACGCTACTACTTCCTCACTGCCACCGCTAAAAACGTGCCAGAAGGCAAGGACGCTTACAAGTACCTCAACCTCGGTAGCAAGGAAGGCGTGACCGTTAGCGACGACGGCTCACTCTACCGCGGCCTCTCTTACTTCGCTCGCTTGGGCTACAACTACGCCGACAAGTATATGCTCACCGCCACATTCCGTGCCGACGGTTCTTCTAAGTACAACGAAAAGTGGGGTTACTTCCCATCAGTGGGTGCTGCTTGGGTGATCAGCAACGAAGACTTCATGGCTGACCAAAACGTGTTCGACTACTTGAAGGTCCGCGCAAGCTGGGGTAAGCTCGGTAACGACAAGATTGCCGCTTCTGCTGGCTTCGCAAGCACTAAACCAGTGCGTGGCGTATTCGGCAACACCGTGCTCGATGGCTACACCTACGAATCTAACTTCTCTTGGCTCAGCTGGGAAGTGGTGAATGAAACCAACGTGGGCTTGAACTTCGCCACCCTCAACAACCGCCTCTCTGGCGACATCGACTGGTATTATCGCAAGACTGAAAACGCTGTGATTTCTCCAACCATTCCTATGCAGAACACCACTATCGCCGGTAACTATGCTACTATCCTCAACACTGGTGTTGACCTCTCACTCAACTGGGCCGACAAGCTCAGCAAGGACTTCTCTTATAATGTGGGCTTCAACATTGGCTACCTCCACAACGAAGTGAAGAGCCTCTTGAACAACCTCAGCATCATCAAGGGTGGCAAGACCGTGCAAAAGGTGGGCGAAAAGATGAACTCTTACTACGGCTACAAGGTGATTGGCATCTACCAAACTCCTGAAGAATGTGCAGCCGACCCAATCGCAGTGGCTAACAAACTCGTGCCTGGCGACTTCAAGTATGAAGACGTGAACGGCGACGGCGCAATCGACGGTCGTGACAAGCAATGCCTCGGCAGCTACGTTCCCGACGTGACTTACGGCTTCAACCTCGGCTTCCAATGGAAGGCTCTCGACTTCAACATCAGCTGCTACGGCCAAGCTGGTGGCGAACTCTGGAACCGCAAGCGCGCGCTACGCTACGCAGCATCTAACTACAACTTCGACCGCGCTCAATACGAAAACCGCTGGCACGGTGCTGGCACAAGCAACACCGACCCAAGCGCAGCAGCCTTGATTAAGGGTTGGAACGTGAGCGACAGTAACCAAGCTTCTTACTTCGTGGAAAGCAGCGATTACTTCCGTATCCAAAACATCACCCTCGGCTACAGCTTCCGCAACATCAAGCTCGGCAACTACACGCTGCCAGGCATCCGCATCAGCGCTACAGCCGACCGTCCATTCACCACTTTCAAGGCCAACAGTTTCACTCCTGAATTGGCAGACGCTGAAGGTTGGGATACCCAAACTTACCCTTTGACAGCCACTTACACATTCGGTGTGCAGATTGATTTCTAATCAGAAACTTAAAAACGTAAAAACATTATGAAACTCAAGAAATTCTTAGCATATCTTATCCCAGCCACTGTTTTTTCACTGGGTATGGCGTCATGTTCTGATTTCATCGACATCGATCCCGAAAATCAGCAAGACGTAGAAGCTGTTGACTATACTAACACAGCTCAAATGTATCAGCCTGTGGTTGGCACTTACAACAACGTGCGCGCTTATGCCGCTCACTGGGCTAACCAACTGTTGATGTTCTCTCGCGATGGCGACATGTGGTCGGGACGTACCGACGACCAAGCTGCTGCAGTGGACTTCGGCCGCTACTACAACTACAACAACGGCTTCTGGGCGCTCAACAACGTGTGGGTGACTTTCTACTCTATCGTTCGCAGCAGCAACGCCGCTCTTGAAGCACTCGACAACTACAAGGCGCACATCGACCCAAGCAACTCGCAAGAACTTGCCAACTATTCACAATACTGCGGCGAGGCTCGCACTATCCGTGCATGGGCTTACTATCAGCTCACCAACAACTTCGGTCCAGTGGTGATTCTCGAAAACAACAACCAGACCGACTTCGTGCGCAGCAAGCAAGAAACCGTGCTCAACTACATTCTCTCCGAATGTGAAACCGCAATGGGCGAAATGGCTGCCACAAGCAAGTGCCGTCCTAACCAAATGCCTCACAACGGTGCCGTGACTTACTACACCGCTGCCATGGTGGCTGCACAAACCGCTCTGGTGCAAGGCAACTGGGACAAGGCTGAAAAGTATTCTGATGAAATCATCGGCAGCAAGAAGTTCTCTCTCTACAGCGACTACTACAACCTGTTTAAGATTCCTGGCAAACTTTGCGACGAATCGCTCTTCGAAATCCAATGCACCGACTTCGGCAACCCAAGCGGCGACTACATTGGCGTTGACCAATGGTTCAACTTCGCTGGCTGCGCTATGAAGAACGAGGCTACCGGCAAGACTTTCGGTGGCTGGGGCTTCATGAAGTATGAAGACGAATTCGTGAACTGGGCTAAGAACCGTGGCGAAACCGTGCGTTACACCACTTCTATCATTATCCCTGGCGTGCCTACTCCAAGCGGCGACGTTTGCACCAAGAATCCTAACGAAGGCCACAACTACAACGGCAAGGGCTACCTCCCTTACGACCAAATGACAGCAGGTACCACTTCTTGGGGTCGCAACAACAACGTGCGCATTCTCCGCTACTCAGAAGTGCTCCTCATCAATGCCGAAGCAAAGGTTAGAAACGGCAAGAGTGGCGACGCTTCATTCAACGAAGTTCGCACCCGCGCTCACATGCCTACCCTCACCGGTGTGACCCTCGACCAAATCCTCGACGAGCGCCGTATGGAACTCTGCGGTGAATGGTGTGTGCGCTACATCGACCTCGTGCGCACTGGCAAGGCTGCCGCTGTGCTCGGTCCTAAAGGCTGGACAGCAGAAAAGACCTTCTGGCCTCTCCCTGCCACTCAGCTCGAAAACATTCCTGACCTGGAAAAGGACCCTAAATGATTTCGGAATAATGCCGCAAAGGCATTAAACCATAACTAAACTCCGAGGGGGCTGGTGAAATCAAATGCCCACCTGCCCCCCTCTTTCTTTTAAGCACTATCATGACAAGATTCGCAAAAGCATTATTCATCGTATCTCTCGTGATACTGGGATTTTCCCATGCGCTTGCCAAAAGCAAGACCGACATTTGTATCATGACGTACAACATTCGCCTTAGCGCGGACGACGGCGTGAACAAATGGACCAACCGCAGTGCCGACAACATCAAGATGCTTGAATACTATTCACCCGACTTGATTGGAATGCAGGAAGTGCGACCCGACCAGCTTGCCGACCTTGATGCCAACCTATCCAGCTACGGACACGTGGGCGCAGGACGCGACGACGGTAAAAACGAAGGCGAGCACTGCCCTATATTCTACAAAAAAAATCGATTCGTGCTGATTGAGTCAGGAAATTTCGCTCTATCGGAGAATCCAAACGTTTACGGTGTGAAAGGGTGGGACGCTTCATATCCCCGAATTGCCACCTGGGCAATCCTTAAAGACCGCAAAACAGGCAAGAAGATTGCTTACTTCAACACCCACCTCGACAACGACGGCGTGACAGCGCGTCGCGAGGGCATCAAACTCGTGCTTGAAAGGGCTAAGCAGATTGCACCAAAATTGCCATTGCTCATCTCTGGCGATTTCAACTGCACCGACGCTACCGCTCCATTCGACATCTTGAACGCAGCTGGGCTGAAAAGCATCTACCAACTCTCACCCATCGTGTATGGACCAAAATTCTCATACCACGACTATGGCAGAGCCAAGCCTGAGGAACTGGAACTTCTCGACTATGTGTTCGTGAGCAAAGCTTTCGATGTGAAGCGCTGCCGTGTGATTCAGGACAAGCCCGAAGGTCATTACCTTTCCGACCACTATCCTGTGATTGCACAAATCCAATATTAACGTTTTTTTCATACGCAATATAAAAAACTTTCGTTAGTAGGGTGGGTTGGTGAACGACACAACATTTACCCACCCTATTTTTTAAAAATCAGAAACTAAACAACTACAAAAAAAACGACACCAACGATGGCAATTTTCAAACGGTTATCCTCTTTCGTGATACTGGCAGTGCTCTGGCAACTGTCATTTGCACAAACCAACACCATTTCTCGCAGCAATCCAGCCCAAGAGGGCGTAGAAGCCAAGGCTGTGCTTCAACTCTACACCTCGCTTATGAGCCTGGAGCAAACCGAGATTCACCATGTGGTGGTGATGCGCCACGGCAAGGTAATTAGCGAGTTGCATCCCGCTCCATTCCGTGCAATCGACGCGCACACGCTGTATAGCGCAAGCAAAACGTTTTGCAGTATGGCTGTGGGGCTGTGCATCGACGACAACCGCCTGCGCGTGACCGACCGTGTTGCCACGTTTTTCCCCGAATTTCTCCCCGACACCATCAGCGATGGCTTGGCGAAGATGACCGTTCACGACCTACTCACCATGTCGTCGGGCATCATTCCCGACTGGAACATGCGTTCCATCACCACCGAGTGGGAGAAAACATGGCTCGCTAAGCACCTTAAATACGAGCCGGGCGAAAAATTCCTCTACGACTCCATGAGCACCTACATGCTCTCGGCTATCGTACAAAAAGTGACCGGACACACCGTGCTCCAACTGCTCCAAGAGCGCATTTTCGCTCCTCTCGGCATCACCGAAACCGAATGGGAGCAGAGCGCAAGAGGCGTGAACACCGGCGGCTGGGGTATGCGTATCCAAGCCGAATCTGAAGCAAAATTTGGCCAACACCTTTTGCAAAAAGGCAACTGGAACGGCAAGCAACTCATATCGCGCGAATGGATTGACCGCGCGACTCAATGTCACAAAGTGCCATTTACCGACAATCCAAAGAAGAATATCCAAAATCCGGGCTACGGCTACCAACTGTGGCTGTGCGAGATTCCCGGATCGTTCTGCGCCGACGGTGCTTTGGGCCAATACATCTTCGTGGTGCCTGAAAAAGATATGGTGGTGGTGCTCAACGGCGCAAGCATGAAGGGCTACGAGGAAATCGATGCCACTTTCCGCTTCATCAAGCAGGTGGCTACCGACAATGGTCCATTAAAGTTCGACGCTGCCCAGCAAAAGGCGCTCGACAAGTTCACCGCATCTGCCAGCCAGCGCACCGTAAAGGGCGTGAAGGTGAAAGCCAAGCCATCAATCGCATTGCACGACGGTTTTGCCCTGCAATTCGGCACCGACGGCAATTTGCAATACACATTCGACGGCCGCACCATCACCGCCGCTCCTGCCCAGTGGCACTATGCGAGCAGCACCGTGCAGCCACCCTACTCTATCCACCCAAAGAGCGTGTTCAAAGGATTGAACAAGCCATTCACCACAGCGGCACGCTACAGTTGGGAAAACCGCGACAAATTAGTTATCAACACCTACTGGGTAGATTTCATATCAGGCGAAACCGTGACCGTGGAGTTTGACAAAGCCACCAAAAAGGCGCACGTCAGCGTAAAGCGCAACTTCACCTCCACCCCTGTCGCCAACCTCACCCTCCCCTACACCCCTGCAAAATAAACTACAACTAATCAAATACTACTATGTACCGAATTATTTATACACTGGCTGCCATTGCTATGATGCTCTCTGCGTGCAGTTCTACGGCAAGCCCTGTTCCAGAGCCTCCAGCCACGGGGCAAGACCCCATTGTGCCTAACCGCCCAAGTTCGTTTGCCAACGACGACGCTTTCCTCGACTACATTCAGAAGGTGCACTTCAACTATATGTGGGAGGGCGCAGAGCCTACCTCCGGTCTGGCTCCCGAACGCATTCACCTCGACGGCATCTACCCCAGCAACGATAAGCACGTGGTCACCACCGGCGGCAGCGGCTTCGGCGTGGCTGGATTGCTCGTGGCTATCGACCGCGGCTTTATCGGCAGAAGCGAGGGCGTGGCGCGCCTCACCAAGATTGTGGACTACCTCACCAAAGCCGACCGCTTCCATGGCGTATGGCCACACTGGCTCAACGGCCCCACTGGCAAGGTGGTGCCTTTCGGACAGAAGGACAACGGCGGCGACTTGGTGGAGAGTTGCTTCATGATGCAGAGTCTGCTGTGCGTAAGAGAATATTTCAAGAATGGCAACGCCGATGAGAAAGCGCTTGCCGAGAAAATCAACGTGCTTTGGCACGATATGGATTTCGACTGGTATCGCAACGGCGAAAAAGACGTGATATATTGGCACTGGTCGCCTGAATACGGCTGGGAAATGAACTTCCCACTCGAAGGCTACAACGAGTGCATGATTGTATATATACTCGCTGCAGCATCGCCCACCCATAGCGTCCCTGCTTCATGCTACCACAAGGGGTGGGCACGCAGCGGTGCTATCACCACCGACGCTGCCCCCTATGGCCACCCATTGCTGCTGAAGCACAATGGCGCAGAGCAAACTGGCGGACCGCTCTTCTGGGCGCACTACAGTTGGATTGGTCTTTGCCCTAAGGGTTTGAAGGACCGCTACGCCGACTATTGGACCGCCATGCGCAACCATGTGCTCAGTGACTACGACTATTGCGTGGCTAACCCAAAAGGCTACGACGGATATGGCACCGACTGCTGGGGCTTGACCGCAAGTTATTCGGTAGGCGGCTACTCGGCACACGCGCCCAACAACGATTTAGGCGTAATCACCCCCACCGCCGCCCTCTCGTCGTTCCCCTACACTCCTGAGCAGTCGATGGCTGCGCTGAAGGGATTCTGGAAGAAGGGCAGTTGGATTTGGGGCAAATACGGCTTCTACGATGCCTTTAGCGAAAAGGCGAAGTGGACGCTCCCACGCTACCTTGCAATCGACCAGTGCACCATCGCTCCTATGATTGAGAACTACCGCACCGGTCTGCTCTGGAAGTTGTTTATGAACTGCCCAGAGGTGAAGGAAGGACTGAAAAAACTGGATTTCACAGTAGAACAATAACATAAATAACCAAATAAAACAAGACAGTATGAAAAAGTTTTTATTGCTCGTGATGGCTCTTGCCGCGCTCAGCGTATCGGCAAAAACCGACGAGGCTAAGATGAACAAGTTTATCGACAATTTGATGTCGAAGATGACCCTTCAAGAGAAACTCGGTCAGCTCAACCTCCCCGTATCTGGCGAAATCGTGACCGGCTCGGCTAAGAGCAGCGACGTGGCTGAAAAAATCAAGAAAGGTCAAGTGGGCGGTTTGTTCAACCTTAAAGGTGTGGACAAAATCCGCGAAGTGCAAGAGATTGCCGTAAAGCAAAGCCGCCTGGGCATTCCTTTGTTCTTCGGTATGGACGTGATTCACGGCTATGAGACCGTGTTCCCTATTCCTTTGGCATTGTCGATGTCGTGGGATATGGACGCTATTCGCAACTCGGCGCACATTGCCGCAGTGGAATCGACCGCCGACGGTATCTCCTGGACATTCAGCCCTATGGTTGACATCTGCCGCGACCCTCGCTGGGGCCGTATGGCTGAAGGCGGTGGCGAAGACCCATATCTTGGCTCACAAATCGCCAAGGCTATGGTGGAAGGCTACCAAAGCACCGACCTCACCGCCCCCAACACCATGATGGCGTGTGTGAAGCACTTCGCCCTCTATGGCGCTGCTGAGGCTGGTCGCGACTACAACACCGCCGACATGAGCCACACTCGCATGTTTAACGAATACTTTCCACCCTACAAGGCTGCCGTGGATGCTGGCGCGGCTTCGGTGATGACTTCGTTCAATACCGTTGACTACATTCCTGCCACTGGCAACAAGTGGTTGATGACCACCGTGCTCCGCGACATGTGGGGATTTAAGGGCTTTGTGGTGACCGACTACACTGCCATCAGCGAAATGATTGCCCACGGCATGGGCGACCTCCAAAACGTGTCTGCCCTCGCGCTCAACGCCGGCACAGATATGGATATGGTGGCTGACGGTTTCTTGGGCACTATCGAAAAGTCGCTCAACGAAGGCAAGGTGAGCATGGCGACTATCGACGCTGCCTGCCGCCGCATTCTTGAGGCTAAATACAAACTCGGCTTGTTCGACGACCCATACCGCTACTTCGACAGCAAGCGTGCCAAGACTGAAATCTACACCGACGAGCACCGTGCGGCAGCCCGCAAGTTGGCTACCGAAACTTTCGTGCTTCTTGAAAACAGCGACAATGTGCTCCCATTGGCAAAGAAGGGCAAGATTGCGCTCGTTGGCCCACTTGCCGACACTCGCACCAATATGCCTGGCACATGGAGCGTGGCAGCCGCTATGGACAAGTACAAAACCGTGCGCGAAGCCATGACCGAAGCCGTGAAGGGCAAGGCAGAAGTGCTCTACGCTAAGGGCTGCAACGTGTGCTACGATTCTATCATGGAGAAAAACAGCACCATGTTTGGCCGTGAAATGCGCGACAACCGCGATGCCGACGTGATGCGTGCCGAAGCAGTGAAGATTGCACAAGAGGCCGATGTGGTGGTGGCTTGCATTGGCGAGCCAAGCGAAATGACTGGCGAAAGCAGCTGCCGCACCAACCTCGAAATCCTCGACGCACAAAAAGACTTGCTCACCGCTCTCAAAGCCACTGGCAAGCCTATCGTGCTGCTCAACTTCTCTGGCCGTGCCACTGTGATGAACTGGGAAAAGGAAAACTTCAGCACCATTCTCAACGTATGGTTTGGCGGTAGCGAAACTGGCGACGCCATCTGCGACGTGGTGTTTGGCGACGTGGCTCCAAGCGGTCACCTCAGCGTGACGATGCCTAAGAGCGTAGGTCAAATTCCTATCTACTACAGCCACCTCAACACTGGCCGCCCAAACAAGACTTGGTTCACTAAGTTTACCAGCAATTACCTCGACATCGACAATGCTCCTCTCTATCCATTCGGCTACGGCAAGTCGTACACCACATTCCAGTACGGTGCTCCCACTATCAGCGGCACCACTATGAATCAAGATGGCAGCCTCACCGTATCGGTGGAAGTGAGCAACACCGGCAACTACGACGGTGCAGAAGTGGTTCAACTCTACATTCGCGACTTGGTGGGCAAAATCGCCCGTCCTGTGTCGGAACTGAAAGACTTCAAGCGCATCTTCCTCAAAAAGGGTGAAAGCCAAGTGGTGAACTTCACCATCACAGCCGACAAGTTGAAATTCTACGACAACGAATTGAACTACATCTGCGAGCCAGGCGAGTTCGACGTTATGGTTGGTCCAAACAGCCGCGACGTTCAAAAACTGTCGTTCACCCTGCAATAAACGATAAATACAATAGTTCCAATTAACGCAAAAGCAGCTAATCGCGAAGATCAGCTGCTTTTCCTATTTCACACCCCCTCCCTCACACCAAAAGAAGGCGTGCCAAAATCATTAAAGCGACATTAGGATAATCGCTGAAAATACTTTATCTTTGCCTAATGAAGTGACATCATCCACAAGTCAACTTCTCTTTGGGATAACACCCATAATCAGGATAACACAATATGGATATACAAGAAATACTAACCCGCAAGGAGGACCAGACATTTGATTGCAAGAGCATTCAAATTGGACCAAAAGCATTGGCTGTACCCATTGTAGCTTTTGCTAATGCAGATGGTGGCATTATCGCCATTGGCGTATCTGATAAAACACGAAAAATTGAAGGGGTTGACCAACATGCGGAAAAACTCAACGAACTGCTTCGAGTGCCATTCGATTTCTGTAATCCGTCAATACCTGTCACTTATTCCTATATGCCCTGCACCGACAAAGATGGGAAGCAAAACCGAATCCTTCTAATGCACATCCCTGCCAGTATGTTTTTACATACCAATCAAGCGGATGAGGCATTCATGCGTGTAGGCGACAAGAGCCGCAAACTGAGTTTTGACGAGAGGGTGCAACTGATGTATGACAAAGGCGAACGCTTCTTCGAAGACACGGCTGTTCATGGAGCCACGACTGACGACATCAACATAGAAGCAGTCGCAGAATACATTAATTTGATAGGTTACACCAAAAGCCCTCAACAATACCTCCAAGAGAACAATGGTTTTGTTACGACCAATAAGCAAGGCCAGGAAGCAGTTAGTACAGCTTGCATTCTTCTCTTTGGCAAGAATCCTCAGAAGTTCTTCCCCCGTGCCCGCACACGCTTCATCAGATACGACGGCATTGATGAAAAAGTTGGTGCAGAAATGAACGTTATCAAGGATGTCACTTTCGAAGGCACCATCTTGAATCAAGTTAAGAAAACCATTGAATTTATTGAAACCCAAGTAAGGGAGCATACTTTTTTAGGGCAGAATGCCCAATTTATCACAAAGCGTGACTACCCCGAATTCGTTATCCAAGAGATGGTGGTAAATTCCTGCTGCCACAGAGCCTACAGCATCAAAGGAACGGAAATACAGATAAAAATGTTTGATGACCGCCTCGTATTCGAGTCTCCAGGCAAATTGCCAGGTATGGTTAAGCCCACCAATATTCGAAACACTCATTTCTCCAGAAATCCGAAAATAGCTGCATTTCTGAAGGCGTACCACTATGTAAAGGAATATGGCGAAGGCGTTGATCGCATCTACAGAGAACTTGAAGCCAACGGCATACCCATGCTCTATTTCCGTACAGATGATTTCATCTTGAAAATCACAGTTCCAAAGGTGATAGAAAAGGTGATAGAAAAGGTGATAGATGACGTGAACGTTACTGATATGTCACCTAAAAACATAGAAAAGGTGATAGAAAAACATAGAAAAGTGATAGAAAAGGTGATAGAAAAAGCTGCTCTTCTGAATGAGAAGCTCACAAAAAACCGAATGCTTATCATCAAATTAATGATAGAGGATCCATACATTCCAAAGTCAGAACTGTCCAAACATGTTGGAATAAGCGAAAACTCAATTTCTCGCAATATCGAAGCCATGCGTGGCAAGTATCTCCGCCGTGTAGGTCCTGATAATGGCGGTTTTTGGGAGATTCTTGAATGATTGCCGCAAATCGTTATTCATACACCCTCCAAGCATAAAGCAATTATCCCAAATCAGTGATTAAGATTAGACTGATTTGGGATAATTTCAATTCCTATATGCGACGTGGCTATCGCTTGGTGGCCATGATCATGAAGGTGATGGCTACTACAGAGATGAGGATGCCCACCACAATGTTGGCGGTGAGGGCTTCGCCAAACACGATGGTGCCCACCAGAATCGCCGTGATAGGCTCAAACACGCCAAGCACCGAGGCCTTCGTGGCGCCAATGTTTCGGGTTGCCAAAGCCAGTGTGGCAGTCGATACCACCGTTGGCAGCAACGCCAGCCCCACAAGATTGCTCCACGCAGCCGCGCCCTCTATGCCGTCGGTCATACCCGTGTGGTGAAACAGCATCTTTCCGAGGAAAATCAGCACGCCAGTGAACAGCGCGTAGAATGTGAGCAGCGAATTGGAAATCGTGCTAATGGTTTTGCTGCGGTTGATAATCACGATAAACAGCGCATACACCGAAGCCGAAACAATCGAGAGCAGCACGCCCATGGGATCGACGGCACTCTGCCCAGCATCGCCCATGGTCATGATAATCACACCGATAAACGTGGCAATAATCGAGAGCCACACCTGCCACGACGGCACCACACGCAAAAACACCATGATGATAGCCACCAGCACCGGATAGAGAAACACCAGCGTAGTGGCCAAGCCCGAAGCAATGTAATTGTAGGCCTCAAACAGCGTGGTGCTGCTCATCGTGTAGAGCACGCCAAGCAACAGCAACACGCCCGCCTGCTTAGCCGTGACCTTAAAACTCTGCTTCGTGAGCAACAAAAATCCGCCCAAAAGCACCACGGCAAAAAAGTAACGGTAAAAGAGAATCGTGTCGATCGAAGCCCCATTGTCCATCAAAGGCTTGCCAAACAGAGGATTCAAACCATAGGTCACGCCAGTGATAATACCAGCCGGGTAACCAATAATTGCATTTCTACTAAGTTTCTTTTTCTTCACCATAACAATCTCAAAAATCTCACTCTAAATTAAACCCAATCGCCAAAAACGACAACACCAAAAGAGTAGCTAAATCACTTCACCATCAGTCCCTATCGTGAAAAGCCATCGTCTTAACAGAAGTGAGAGCAGATCATCGCTATACAAGCAGCTCCGCATTCCATTGAATCGTGTTGAAAGATCTGTTTCATTCTACACCTGTTTGTTGGTCGGTTGTTTTTAACGTATTGTTGCGCTCAATATTCACGCGTTTGCCTTTTTGGAAAGTATAAGAGATATAAACACCAAAAGAACGTGCTGTTATGTAGTTAGTTTGTATTGTCTCCATTTCAGGTTTCACTACGCGTTGCTCAAGTCTTGAGTATTTGGAAAATGGGCTGTTTGCCTCTACTCCAATATTCAGACGGCCATCCATTAGGCTTTTGTCTATTTTGAAAGAGTAACGATGAGTTGTATTTACCGTACCCCAAGGCATTGGAGCCTGTTTTGAAACCGAGTAACGGCCTTGTAAACTCCAATTCTTTGGTAGATAAAAGTCTGCTGAAACATTTGCATAATATGTCCAGAAATTTTGATTCAGATTCATTTCCTCAGCCTTAATATTGCCATGTGATGCTTTAAGGTATGTAGAAAAGGACGCAAAAGACCATGGACGCCAATTAGCAAACAGGTCAACACCTATGCTTTTGCTCTTGCCTATATTATCGTAGGTGCTCAGCAGTCGGCCTTCGCTATCTATACCTTTCTCGTAATAGAATACAGCATTATTAGTGATAGTACCGGTTATGCCCATTTGACAATACAAATTTCCACGCATATACAGGAATTGGACTAAAAGCATGTCGTTCATTTCGGCTGACAGATTCGGATTGCCTTGTGACGCTGCACTGTTGTTAATAATCCTATAAAAAGGATTAAGCATTGCTAACCCAGGTCGTGTAATGCTGCGTGAATACCGAGCCGATAGTTGGGTGTATTGATTTGCGTTCCATGACGCACCTAATTGTGGTAAGAGATGGAACTCATTGTGCCTATTTTCTTCGCCAGTGAGAGGTAAGCGCATATTCATATAGTCATTTTCTCCAGCCAGCAAGGCATAAAAGTTCCAGTCGCTTATCTGACCGCTATAATATGCAGTTGCTTGAGATAACGACTGATTATATGCAATATTTTTGTCGTCGGAGGATTCTACACTACCATCTCGCAATACTTGTTTTGCAATAATTCTGAGTGTATGGTTCTTAGCAATAGGCTGATACAAAGACCCTCTAATCGTGTGCTCATTCATTGATCCATCTGTCTGCTGATTGTTGATGGTTGTGCCATTATCGCTATAGACAGTAGTTGCAAAGTGATGTTTGTCTGGATTGTGAGTATAGCGATATCCCAAAGAAAAATGTTCTATACCTGGTCTCTTTTTGAAATAATTACGATATAGGGCATTCGCCTCGATAGTGCCAGCAATATCATGATTCAATTGTTCCATACGATAGATTTTGGGATCTATTGTAGTGTGTTGTTCCCAAGAGCCAGTAATGTCTGTACGCAATAAACTGGTGTGAAAGTCGGCATAAATTGTATTCACACTGTCAATGCGGATATCGGTAATGGCTCTAACAAGATGAGTCTGCCAGTTGCCATTGCCGATGCTGCTAAGAAAAGTCGTGGATTGCGGTGTTTTTATTTCTTGAGTCAGTGGTTGATTGTGTTGACCATTAAGATCATAATTATATGATAGAGAAAAATCTACATTCTTCTTTTTCGCCATCATCATAATGCCATCATTGGTCGCTGGCTGAGTATTTCCCTGAAGCGTAGTGTTTACATAGATACCATCCAGCGCATCTTTATCTGTAATGATATTAATAATGTATTCGCCTGGGCTATTGCCAAAGGCTTCTGATGGTTCTGTAATCACTTCTACTTTCTTAATCGACTTTGCAGGAATGCTTTGCAAGACTTGCTGTGGATTGGATTGCGCCATATCGTATGAACGTCCATTCACATAAATTCGGTATGAGGAGCTGCCTTTCACTGTGACATTGCCATTTAATGCCACATCCAATGTCGGGACATAGCGTAAGGCTTGAAGCAAACTTTCGCTTTGAGCACGTTTGTTCTGGGACATATCGTAAGATATGCCACTGGTAATGCGTTTTGTCAATTGTTTGCGAGCGGAAACAACTACCTCTTGTAGCTGTTCTTGATTTATAGAAAGATGAATAGTATCTTTCTTTAGAGGGAGGTTTATTATTCGATTTTGATAGCCAATGTAACTTACTTTTAGAAGTTTCGCATTGGTGTCTTTTGTTAGTTTAAATTTACCATTGTTGTCGGAAACAGTACCTTCTATGGCTGTAGAATCGGCAGATAATTGTAGTATTGTCGCAAATTCAATAGGTTTACTATTATCGTCTACAACAATACCCGATATTTGTTCTTGAGCAAATGATGTCATTGCCATGAACAAGAAGAAAAGAGATATGTAGAATCTCAAGTTTCGGATTTGGAATTCAAGCTGTTTGATCATACTGTATTGACTGTTTTGGGTGCTATCCCTGATGGGAGTTGACTCGGTAAACTTATCCCTGTTAGGAGTTGACTTGACGGTTTCGTCTGCCTTGGGAAAGGTTGCCTGGAGGCCGTAGACCGGAAGGCGACCCTTCCCAAGCGACAAAGGTAAACTTTTTTTAGCGATTGTCATCATGCTCGGCCATTTTTTATGGCCTTCTCACGGTAACTTTTACACCATTTGACTATTTCACCGTGGCAGCGCGCCGCCTGGACCGGTGTCATCATGTCCACGCTCATGTGTGGGCGCATGTTGTTATAGAAGTGCACACCGAAAATTTCTGAATGTCATAGCCGATATTCTCTACCAAGCAAGCGAGGTGTTCAGACGAGCCATCAATGCGATTATCCATTTTGGGACAGAGCAACACAAATCACTATTTGCCCCATCCGAAGCCGCAGACATCAAAAGTGTGATGCAGGAGTATGGAGAAACAACCGAAATGCAAAAGGCGGTTGGCGAATGGTTGTGTGGCTATGCGGAACAAAAGCAGCCCTTTGATGAAATCAAGCATCGCCACACACTCAAAGAGGTGGGCGATGTTGCAGAGGGGGCATATGATTGGAAAATCAATATAAATGAAAATCTTAAACGATAACTATTTTTCAGTGTTTGCAGACAGTCAGTAATGCAGTCCACAACTAATCAGTTGATTCGGGCTTCAGTCAGTACATTTGTGAAAAGCGGCAATAAATTTAACTTACACCGCCATGTCGCTTCTGCCTCCCAACTTTGCAAAAAGGCAAATGAATTGATGACACTGACAATCTCAGGTTTTCTATGTTAAAAAAGTGGTACATCGCCCGATTTTGTAAGATAAAAATTGTAAGAGAGAATAACTTTTTATACCTTTGCGTCACAAAAACGGTACATATACCAATAATATCACACAGCATGACGATAAAAAGAGACACATACCTTCAGCAACTGATAGATGCCAAACAGAACGGACTCATCAAGGTGATAACAGGGCCGAGGCGTTGCGGCAAGTCATTCTTGCTGACAACCATCTTTCACGAATACCTGATTGACGAAGGTGTCGGCGAAGACCACATCATTGAGATAGCGTTGGAAGACCGTATCAATAAGGAACTTCGCAATCCCGATAAAATGTTGCACCATGTGCGGTCGTTGGTTACAGACAGCGACCCATATTATATCATTATAGACGAGGTGCAGAAGTTGGAGGAGTTTGTAGACGTGTTGAACAGCTTTATGCACATCCGTAACGCCGACGTGTACGTCACAGGTAGCAACTCACGATTCCTCGCTACCGACATAGCCACGGAGTTCCGGGGGCGTGACCATCAAATACGCCTTTATCCGCTAAGTTTTGCCGAGTATTATTCTGCTATTGGTGGTGACAGACGTGTGGCATGGGAAAGTTTCTATACCTTTGGAGGACTACCCCTGATATTGTCATACAAAACAGACCGTGAAAAGTCAAACTATTTGCAATCACTCTTCCAAACCGCATACATGGCCGATATTTTGGAGCGGTATAACATCAGAAACGATGCAGAATTACGAAAATTAGTTGACATCATAGCTTCTTCCATAGGTACGCCATGCAACCCCACAAGAATAGCCAACACCTTCAAGAGTGTGGAGAACACTTCGATTGCAAGCACAACCATCGACCGCTATCTGAGTTATCTTTCCGATGCGTTCATTATCAGCAAGGCCGACCGTTACGATGTGAAAGGGCGCAAGTATATCGGCACGCTCGCCAAATATTACTTTGAGGATGTCGGCATCCGAAATGCAATTCTCAACTTCCGTCAGCAAGAGGAAACCCACATCATGGAGAACGTCATCTACAACGAACTGCGCATCCGTGGCTACAATGTAGATGTGGGCGATGTAGAGATACGCAAGCAGACAGAAGATGGTCAAAGAGTCAGGGTACATTTGGAAATCGACTTCGTGGTGAATCAAGGCAGCCAACGATACTATATCCAATCGGCTCTCGCTATTCCTACCCGAGAGAAGGAAGAGCAAGAAACCCGAAGCCTGAACAAAGTTGATGATTCTTTCAAGAAAATTGTCATCGTGAATCGTGACATCAAGCCATGGCGCAACGAGAAAGGCATCGTTATCATGGGCTTGATGGACTTTCTGCTCAACCCTAATAGTTTGGAATATTGAAAGTGGAACAACAAGGTACTTGACTTAGGCTCACCCGATGTATCTATGGGAAACACCAATCAGTGGAAAATTATAACCTCAACGGCAGTGATGTGATACTTCACGTCCGCCTATCACTTGGCATTCAATTCATTATCCCGCTTTGAATTGGAGATTTTTCATATTACCCCTGACAGCAGTTGACACGATGATTAATCACCATTTGTGGCGGACGTGAAGTATCACGTCTCTACCATGTGATGCGTATTTTGGGGTGGTAGAAGAGTTGTGTGTTTCGCCGAAGGCGAGCGGTTTTTGTCCTTTTGGCGATGCCACCGGTCTCGAAGAGAGCGGCGGCAGGGCGGTGGCGTGTCTGACGACAAGTGCGAAGCACTGGCATCGGTAAAAGGCTGTTTTTTTATGTTTTTTGTTTTTGTTCCCACCAGTATTTTTCCACTGATCCTTGACTTAATCTATCAGCAAACCAAGGAGTTACGAGAGCCAAAAAAAGTTAGTGGGGAAAGTCTTTCGACTTTCCCCACCTCAGTACCCAGAGCCGGGGTCGAACCGGCACGGGTTGCCCCACTGGTGTTTGAGACCAGCGCGTCTACCGATTCCGCCATCTGGGCTAAAAAAAGGGCTTAAGAAAAGCCCTTTTGAAATTGGTTGTCTTACCAGGATTCGAACCTAGACAGGCAGAACCAAAAACTGCAGTGCTACCATTACACCATAAGACAATCCTAACAACTGGACTCATCGTCGCAATTGCGTTGCAAAAGTAGTGCTATTTTCGTAATTGTGCAAGTTTTTCAAAGAATTTTTCAAAAAAAACTGCATTTTTTGCCCAAATGAGGCTCTATTATTGAGCGGAGGATGATTTTTTCGTAATTTTGAAGTATGAATCCTACTGCAAGCAACAAATTATTCAATATTCTGCAATGGCCCCACGAGGTGCCGGGCATCATTGCTTTCAATACACTCCGTGGCTGCGCCCACGACGACGACCCTTACAGCGAAGTGAATCTCTGCGACTACACCGCCGACGACCTCATACATGTGGAGGCTTGCCGCAATGCGCTGTGTGCCGCCCTCGGCATCAGTCCCGACCGCTTGGTGATGCCTCGCCAAACGCACACCTGCAACGTGGCTGTGGTGGATGATGCGCTGATGGCTCTACCCCACTCCGAGCGCATGGCGCGTCTGCAAGCCGTAGATGCGCTGGTCACTCGCCTCGGTGGGGTGTGCATCGGGGTGAACACCGCCGACTGCGTGAACATTTCGCTTGCCGATGCCGAAGCTGGCGTATTGGGCGTGGCACATGCTGGCTGGCGTGGCACGGTGGGGAGAATTGCCGCTCGCACGGAGGAGGCGATGGAGCGACTGGGTGCCGACCGCTCGCGTATCGTGGCGGTGATGGGCGCAAGCATCTGCCAAGACTGCTTTGAGGTGGGCGACGAGGTGCTCGACCAGTTTGTGGCGCAAGGATTCTCCGCCGAGGCCATCAGCCACCGCAACGCCACCACTGGAAAAGCTCATATCCACCTGCAAGAGGCGAACAGACTGGTGCTACTCAAAGCGGGGCTGAAACCCGAAAACATCACATGGAATGGCGAATGTAGCCGCTGCCACCCCCACAAATACTTCTCCGCGCGCCGCCTGGGCATCAACTCCGGCCGCACCTTCACCGGCATCCTCGCCAATCCCACTTAGCCTCACACAAATCCCACTTTTTTGCTCACACAGATTCAACGGATTCAACAAAAAGTTAGAGGTTAGAGCCTCCGAATGCTCTGAGTGCTCCGAGTGCTCCGAGCGCTCTGAGTGCTCTGATAAGAAAAGGAACACCTATTTAATCCTTTAAACCCGATTTTTAGCCCTCAAAAAATTGGTGTTAATTGGATTTAAATGGATTAAATAGGTGTTTTGTTTCCGACCTATCTTATCCGACCTATCCGACTTGTCGGACAGCCAACTCGTTGACCTGTTGACTCGTTGGCTCGTTGACTTCCCCACCTTGGTGGGGAGTAGGTTATTCGAGGATCATGTTGATGAGGGTGGTGACGTCGGTTACGTTTACCTCGCCATCGGCATTCACGTCGCACAGGGTGTTGCTGAAATTGACGGTGCCGAAGATTTTGTTGATAAGGGCGGTAACGTCGGATGCGTCCACACTTCCATCGCCATTGATGTCGCCAGCAAGCGCCACGGTGAAGTTGCGTGTGGCAATCTCGCTCAGTCCGCTGGCATATTCAGCTTGCACAGTGGCAACGTGGTCGCCAGCCGATACGTTGTGCAGCGTGATTTGCGGTTCGGTCACTTCGCCAGCCGCTTTGCCGTCGAGCGTGATTTTATAGCGTTTCACCTCACCCACATCGAGGGTGATGCCCTCACCTGCCAAGTTGCCCACATAGAAGTCGTCGAGTTGGGCAAAGAACGCGTCAAACGAGGTGTAATGCACGCCAATGCGAATCTTCTGCCCCACATACTTCTTCAGGTCGGTTTCGTAGATAGTCCACGAGCCGTAGGAGAGCGCATCGATGTGGCTCACTTCCTCATACGCATCGTTGGCGGGGTCGCTCTTGCCATCGAGGAATGCGCACACCGACATCGACTCCTTAAACTCGGAGTATGCCTTTGCGGTGAATCGGCACACGAAATCTTCACGAATGAGGATTTCGGGCGACACGAGCCACTTGTTGGCGCCATTGCCCTGTGGCGAGAAGAAGACCACGGTCTTATCGCCCGACGGTGCCATCACAGCCTTGTCGGTAGGCATCATCGCCGGTTGCGTCTTCCATGGGTTGAACACCATAGGAGGCACTGCGCAAGGGTTGGATGGTGTGCTTGCGCCTGGGAATGTGACGATATTCGACTGCGAACCCAAACCGATGGGATAGCAGATGTGGTTGTCGAGGTCGTAGGTGCTCCACGAGCCGAAGTTACCTGTTGCGAAATCGCTGTACGACTCAAAATCGTCGGTAAACGAGATATTCTGATTCCACTTCAGCAACACATCATTCTTGTTGGCGCCAGTTGGCGTAACGTCGGTAGTGAGGTTGTAAGGCTTCACAATCTTCTCCAAGAGAGTGATGGGGAGTGTTTGGTCGGCAGTCACTTCCACCGACTGGCTGAACACCTCATAATTCTTGGCAGTAACGCCCAACAGGTATTTGCCCATGAGCAGCGATGGGAACACAGCCTTGCCATCAGTGATGGCGGCCTCGCTCTGATCACCAGTTTCCTCGTTCATCAGGCTCACCATCTCGCCTTCCACCGCCTTGGCATTGTTGGTGGTCACTTCCACCACGAAGCGTGCCGTGCGGTCGGAGACAACCACCACGGTATCCACCACCTCAGTTTGCGACGATGGATACACGGCTTGCACGCCAAGTTTATACGAACCTGCCGCCAAATCGGTAAATGTCCATTCGTAGCCATCGCACATGCCCACTTCGGCATCGTTGAGATACACGCGGAAACGCTCGTTGGGGTTGGCTGGCGACTTGGCTACCACACGGCGTGCCTTTGGCGCAGCGGGTGCGGCATTGGGGTTGGATGTGGCTTGACCCACATACACATCATCTACCATGAGCATAAACGCGCCACCACTGTTCGCCGCACTGATGTAGCGAATGGCGAAGCGCACCTGCTTGCCAGCGTATTTCGACACGTCGTAGGTGCGACTGCTCCACGCCTTGTAGTCCACGGTTTCGTAGTTGCCCGTGTTCAAAAGTTTGAAATCCGCCTTTGTGGGATTATCAACCACCTCTGTCACATACACCTGGAATTTCTCTTTATACACATCGGCGGCTTTCGCCATAAATGAAAACACATTCTGGTTGCCGGGGGTGATAACGGGCGTAATCAGCCAATCATCGTTTGGCACACCGGTGGCGGTGCGGATAAAGCCAGCATACTGCTTGCCGCTGTAAGGACGAAGCACGGGGTAGTCGTACCACCATGGGGGCGACACCTTCAGCGGATTGATGATTTGGGCATATTCGCGCACGCCTTGATTGAGGTAAGTGCCGACAAGGGTGGCGGCATTGGCTTGGTCGCCATCGATGCCTATCCAGTCGCCGAAATTCACTGCGAAAGCGTCGTACGACTCAAAATCGTCGAAAAACGCCGGTTTCTCGGTGTTCCAAGTGAAGGTGAGGCTGTTCAAGCCCGACTGCGTGTCGTGGCTCACCGTTGCGCCCAGCGAATACGGCCGTTGCATCTGCTCGGCAAGAGCGATGGTGACGGTGGTATCGGCGGTTACGGCAAAGGTGGTCTCCACCGATGAATAGCCAGCCGCCGACGCCGTGAGCGAGTGGTTGCCAGCATACACCTTCAGTTTGGCTGTGCCTTGCTCATTGAGCGTGATGGTGCCATACGAAAGGGAGAAGTCGGTTTGCTTGAGTAACACCGATGCCGTAGGCACAGGCGCACCGCTCGGTCCAGTGACCGTGATTGTGAGATTGATATTGCGTTTCTGCGCCGCCACAGGCACCACCATAGCCCACAGCAGCAGAACCACACTAAATAACTTAAATATACGCATATTCTTGAGTGATTATGGGGAATTTTTCAGAAGTTAAGAAGTTAAGAAGTTAAAGAAGTTAAGACGAATGTTTCGGCTCTGGTAATTTACTGGTTTCAAAACACCTATTTTATCCATTTTATCCGATTAGCACCTATTTTTTAAAATCAATGGATTTTAATTGGGTTTAATTGGTGTTTTTTTGGAGAACTTGGAGAACTCGGAGCACTCTGAGGCTCTAACTTCTAATTTCTAACATCTTTTTAGAGTTCAAAAGGCCGGGCGTGTGTCCGACCTTTTGAATTAATTATATTTGTTTCTTGCCTTGGAAGGGTTATCTTACGATTTGCTTCTTACCTTGGAAGATGTAGATGCCCTTGTCGAGACCTTCGAGACTGGTGGCGTTGGTTCTGACGATGCGGCCGTCGATGGTGTAAACATTGCTGTTCACAGCCTTACTTGTCACCACGTCGGTAACTGCGGTAGGCACTTCCTTTTCAAGCACCACATCAGGAATCTCGGTGATTTCGGTGATGGTTTTGTGGGCAGAAATGTAGCCTGGCTTGATGAATATGGCTAAATAATTTCTGTCGGCCTTGATGACTGGAATCTCGAACAAGCCCTCTGCATCAGTCACACCGTAGTAGCGCACATCAGCCACACGCGCTGCTTCACCGTTGATGACAGGAACTGGAATAGCCACGAGTTCGATGCTCACACCTTCGATAGCAGCATTGCTCTTGTCCACCACTTTGCCCTTGAGCACTTTTGGAGTGAGAATCACGCCAAAGTTGGTCACTGGGAATTTCCATTCCGAAGCGGCAAGTTGGGTAAGTTCGCTCACTTTCTTTGAGTCATTTTTGTTACCATAGCACATCTTAGCCACGGTGCCATCGGTAGCGAAGTACACGTTCTTGTAAGCGGTGGCTTCCGACTGCATTTTCACTCTGATAGCGCCACCATTGTAGATGAATGGTTCGGCGAAATTAATCACCAGCATATCCACCTGTTCGGTGCTCTTACCTTGCTTCTTGAAGGTGTATTCACCGTCAAACACCTTAGTCATATCGGCATCGGCGGTATAGTCAGCATCGCCAAATTCGGTGTCGGCGCAGTTCATCACAAATGCCTTCACATTGGTGGTCACATCGCCAGCGGTGTTGTAGCCTTGATAAGTGAGCGAACCAATCTTGTCGCCAGCCTTCAAACCGGCTTCGGCAAGCATTTCAGCGGTGTAGAGTGTTTCCGACACGCTGTTCTTGTAGTTGAGGAACAATGGAGAACTTGCGGTGCCATTGCCCACGCCCGCTACCACTGATGCGGTAGCCTTTTCTTCGCTCACCACCACTTGTGCGGTGTCGCTTACCATTTCGTAGCCATCAGTCCAAGCGAGTTTCATGTAGGCTGGATAGGTGCCAGCGGCGTGAGGAGTGAATGCAAATTTAAAGTTGGCTTCACCTGCTGAAGCGATTTCAGAGGTTCCGTCAGTTGCCACGGCTTTGCCATTGAAGTAGAGAATAGCGGTGTAAGCCTCTGTTTCTGCCACGGTGTTGATGTTGCGCACCTTCATCGTAGCCACATATTCATCGTTCACAGTGGCTGCGACTGGCATATCAGTTTCGGTAGCCACCACATCGTGAGCCACGTCAAGTTTCTTGAAGCCATACACATTGTCGATGCTTGCGTAGCCCGATTTGAAGCCGATGTAGTATTCACCGGCTGGCACACCCTCAACCACGAAGTTGGCCCAAGTTTGTGTAGCAGTAGCGCTGGTACCAGCGTTGGTGCCTGTGAGGTCGATATTCTCAGATGCGAGCACCTTGGTCCAATTCTTGCGGTCGGCAGAATAGAACACATCCACTGTGCTGGTGCCGTATTTCGAGTTGCGAGCAGCGTCGAAGGTCATCTTCTCGCCTGCTTCCACTTTCAACTTTGGAGTGGCGAGGATTGATGGATACGTCGATGTACCATTCTTCATAAAGTTGTTTGAGCCGTTGGTGTAGTTGGTCTTGGTCCAGTCGCCACCATTGCCACAGTCGTACCAGCCTGTTGGCACAGCCTTCGAGTCTTTGTCGTCCTCGAAGTTGGCGAAGAACTTGTTGGGATCGAGCACAGTTGCCGAGAGTGGAATGTCGATGGTGTTGTAGCCCACCACTTTCACTGTGAGGTTGCCAGAGAAAATGCCTGGAGTGGCGGCAAGAGCGGTGAGGGTGACTTCCTTCTTTTCGTGAGCAGCCACATTCAAAGCAGCGACGGACACGGAGAAGCCTTCTGGCACGGTAATTTCAACCGACATAGGTGCTGCACCTGCATTTTCCACCGTGAATTTCTTTTCGGTGTTGGCGGAAATCATGCCGAATGTGCCAAACTCCTTTGCGGTGCTGGCATCGGTGCCCATATTGTAGTTATTGTTGTCGCGAAGCACGAGTTTTGGTTCATACTTCACTGGTTCAATCCATGAGCCGTAAGCGCTGGTGTTCTTGTAATTTTCCACCAGGTCGTAACGTGAGCGGGTAGCGTAGTTTGCCACGTTGAGCGTTGTCGAGATTTCCACATCAGCGGTTTCGCCCACTGCAAGCACCTTGTCGAATTGCTTGGTAGCCAAAATCACGTGAGGGGTGGAGGTGGAATTAAACTTACCAATGCTGTAAGAGAAACCTTCGTCGCCTGGATTGAATGGCAGGTCGCCATCGTTGGTAATCTTACCAGTCAATGCCACTTGGAAGTTGCCTTCAGCGTCGCAGTCGGGTTCAGAACTGGAGACGAGTTTGCACGATACCACCTTCAGACTCTTATAGAGGTCAACTTCGGCGCTGGTGGCGGCGAAATTGTCGAGGTAGGCATAGTGGGCGTAAATTGCCACCATCTCGTTGGCCAATCCCGAAATAGAATAGGTGCAGTAAGCAGTGGTGCTTGGCTCACCAGTTACGGTAGAGGTGATTTCTTCACCAATAACGTATTCTCCTGCCGCGCTTTTGGTGGCTTTGAAGAACTTCACCACGGTCTTGTCGTTGTAGTTCTTCACCATCACGCTGGCGGAGCCAGTGAGGCGAGTGGTAACCAGATAATTAGGCGATGATGAACTCTGATAGCCGCTGTAAAGAGCCGTTGAGCCATCCACGCCTTGCGAAGTGCGATAAGAGAACTGGGAGCTGCTGGTGCCAGTGCGTCCCCAACCTTTTGCCGCAGCGAAGTCGCCCGATGTCGAAACCTTGGTTTCAAAGTCCACCGAGTAGGGGCTGATGGTATGAGTAGCATCTTGAGCCGATGCCACCAGTCCACAAGCCAATGCCGCTGCCAAAACGAAGTGTTTAAATAGTTTCATAAGCTACTGGTTTTTTGTTAATATAATGAGTTATTAGTGTCACTGAAAAAAGAAAAATAACAAGTATGGGGGTGTGTCAAAAACGCGATTCCGTTTTTGGTAATTTTGACACTCCCCCACACCGAGGATATTGTGATGCTTATTGAGCGAGCACGAGGTTGATGAGTGCTGTCACATCTGAGTTGTTGACGCGGCCATCACCGTTCACGTCGCACAGCGAGTTGCTATACGAGCCCAAACCCAAGAGGTGTGAAATCAGAGCGGTAACATCGGTTGTATTCAGCACGCCATCACCGTTGATGTCGCCCTTCAAGCCCTTGCCGAAGTGCTTAAATTCCACATTGTCGTAGAAGCCGCCAAGACTCTCGGTGGCAACCGATTGAATGGCCACATACACTTTCTTTCCTGCGTATGCCGAGAGGTCGTAGGTGAGGTGTGTCCAGCCCTCTGCAGGGTTAAACAGACCAAGTTCGGTGGTGGTGCCCACTTGCTTGAAGGTGCTGCGGTCGGTGGCGCTGGTTTCGCTCACATACACATTCACCTTTGGTCCCTTTGCTGGCATCACGCTGTTGACCGATTCCCAAGTGCGGGCGTCGAATTCGAGTTTCGACTTATCGGTGGCTGTGTAGAGCGCACTTACCAACCAGTCGTCGAATGCGCCGTTGCTGTTGCAGCGTGTCATCAGCGATTGACTGCCGTGAGGTTCTTTGAGCGAGTTGTAACATTCGCTGTCGTTGAGCACGAAGAATGAGAGCATACCGCCATTGTTAGGGAATGTCCAGAACGAAATCTTGAGGCTGGCGGTGCCGTCGGCGTTGATGCCGGTGAATCCTGATGGCACTTCGCCTGTAGCGTCGTGTTCGAAGCCGAAGTAGTGAATATCGCTGCCCAATGCCACTGCCGATACTGGGAATGTGGCTGCGGTGCCGTCGCTGAATGTCACGGTCATGTTGTCGCTAAGGTCGGTGGATTCGGCTGCCAAACTTGCTTGCGCTGTGATGGTGAATTGCTTTGAAGAAGCTGGCTTGAGTTCATCGCCGTTGGCAAGTGTGGTGGTGAAGTATTCGGTGCCGAAGTTCACGCTGCTGATGCTCACGCTCTCGCTGCCGAGGTTGGTGATGGCAAATGTAGGCGACACTTCTTTTTCACCATAGTTCACCTTGTAAGCGTCCCAACCGTCGGCGCTGAACGATACGTTGGCGGTGGCTGCCTCAATCTTCACATTGTCGAGGGCGGCGCCACGGCTCTTGTTGTAGTCGTGAGCAATGTAGCGCCAGCGCAGTGCTATCACCTTGCCGGCGTATGGGCTGAGGTCGAGGGTTTCGTAAGCCCAATAGCAGTTGCCGTCGGCTTCCACATTGTTGCTGATCAGTTTCACCTGTTGCCATTCGCCATCGGCATACACGTCCATAAAGGCTGCGTCGATGCCGTCTTCAGCGGTGGTGTTGTTGACGTGCAGCTTGGTTTTGTCGTTGATCAAGTTCACAGGACGCTGGTTGCCCCACCAGAAGCTGAGTTGATACTTGCCTGTGGCAGGCACGCTAATGTCGGGCGAGGTGAGGTAGGCTGTTTGTTCCACCTTGTTGGAGTATGCCATCACGCTACCTTCGCCAGCGAATGTGTGGTAGTCGGTGCGGCTCCAAGTGGTGAGCGAGGCATTTTCCACGCTCCAGCCGAGTGGTGCGAATTTCTCGTCGTCGAAGGTTTCAATCCATGGGAATGTGCTTACCGAATGGTCGGCTTGGGTGCTGAACGACCACACTGGGCAGTCGGTGGCATCGCCCACGCTGTTGTAAGGTACCACTTTCCAGTAGTAGGTGGTGCCGTATTCGGCTTGTGCGAGCTTGTAGGAAGTGGCTGTGCCGCAATCCGCGCCGTTCACCACGTTGAACTCGCCGTTTTTCTTGCCTATGTAAATCTTGTAGCCTTCGGCAAATTGAGCCTCACGCCATTTGAATTGCACATTTTTGATAAACACATCGGTTTCGCCTTGCTTTGGAGCCTCCACTTCGCAACTGGTGGGCACGCTTTCGCTGCCATACAGGTTGGGAAGCAACACGCGGTCGATGAGATAAGTGGTCCATTCGTCAACGCCTGTTTCCGAAGAATAGGTCACAGCCGAGTTTTTGAAGCGCAAGCGCAAGTTGTCGGTGTTGTACTTCGAGAGGTCGATTTCCACATTGATAAGGGTATCAGTCTTGGTGTAGTCGCCCAGCCATAGGCTGTCGGTGTAAGTTTCACCGCCATCGGTCGATGCCCACACCGAGAGGTCGTTGTAAGGCACTTCTTCGCCGGTGAACATGCTGTAGTAGGTGAACATAAACTTCTTGGGACCGTCGGCTTTGCTCAAGTCGAGGCGTGGAGTTTCGAGATAGCAGTCGGTGAGACTTGCACCACTGTATGCGCTCTTGTCGCCTTCAATGGCGTAAACGCTGGTGGAGAAGTCGGTGGCTTTCCAGCCTGCTGGTGGGAACTGTTCGCCTTCGAAGAGTTCGAGCGCATAGCCATCGGGCACTGCCTGCTTGTTGGCTACCACATGGAGCGTAACGTCGCCGCCATTGGTGTGGAGCACCACATCACATTCGGCAGGTGAGGTCAAACTCGCTTTGTACGACACTTGGAAAGTGGTGGTTTCGTTGACGCCGAGGTCCACCTTGCTGAAGTCGCCAGGAATGGTGATGCAGTCGGGTGCGTCGTAGCCTGTCACCTTCAAGCCCTTCTTGCCCACGTTTTTAAGTTGAATGGCTTCGCTGTAACGCTTTTCACCGATATACATTTCGGGCATTTCGTAGCGTGTCTGGTCAAGTTCAGCGATAGGGCCGGTGAGCGCTTGGTGATATTTCACGCTCACATTGTCGAGATACACCACATTGGCTACCTTCTTGAGCATGTTGTAGATAAACGCAATCTTGATGGTCTTGCCTTGATAGGCGTCGAGGTCGATTTTTGAGTTGTGGATAGCCCAGTTTTGCCACATATAAGAGCCGTAAGGGTCGGCTGGCACACCGCTATTGCGCACATCTTCCTCATTTTGAATGTCGAAAATCACCGTCGTGTCGGCAGGATTCGCCATATCAATCACCGCCACCTGCAGCGTCACCGACTTGTCGCGCAAGCAAGCCGCAGCAGCAGCCTCCCAGTCGAATGCCAACTGGTAGGTGTTGTCAAGTTTCAACTCAGGTGTGATGAGATAGTCCTTGCGAGGACCGATACCATCGTTGTCACCTTTATCGTAAGTAGGCGCATCGCAGTAGGCGTAATAGTAACCACTCATCGTACTGTTGGCAGTACTGTTTTTCGAGATAGTCCATCTGTAGCCCTTGTGCGAGCCTGTGTAGCTGGTCACCGCAGTCCAACCGTCGGGCATCTGCGTGGTCGCCACATCTGACTGAGTGTGTTCAAAGTCTTCGTCGAGCAGCGTCTGCGCATTCACAGTCGCCGGCATCGAGCAAAGCAATGAAATCATCATAATGTAGAGTTTTCTCATTTTGGTAAATATTTAATGTAACTAAGTTTAACGATTTATTCACCCTTAATTCCGCAACACTATAATTTAACTTTATTTATAAGTTCCTGAGCAACAAAAAGTTGCCCAGGATTTTGCCATGTCAGAATTTTCACTTATCTTAGTGTTGCAAAAAGAAAACAAGCAAAACTCTAATATGACATGGCAAAAATACAAATTAAATCTGAGAAACTCACACCTTTTGGAGGAATTTTTTCAATCATGGAGAAATTTGACTCCATGC
>ENA-OUQN01000388-OUQN01000388.1-human-gut-metagenome-genome-assembly--contig:-NODE-388-length-37273-cov-4.086383_pt1 | contig 37273 bp, 34 predicted proteins | sample MGYA00237950_ERZ548832 | MGnify/ENA primary metagenome ERZ548832 (study PRJEB26490, sample SAMN05194703) | human gut metagenome | biome: terrestrial biome; feature: human-associated habitat; material... | reverse complement strand
GTGAAGTAAACTGCACTTGATTCGTCAGCACCATCTGGGAGCAGAACTACCTGCTTAAGGTCATATGTAGCGCCGTCAAAGCCGTAAACTATCTGACCCTCACCGCCTGAAACACTGCTGTCGAGGTTATAATACTCATGAACAACGTTTGTTGTTGTGTCAATATATGCGTGGTCAAAATCGAGGGTCGCGCCGAAAAGAATGTCGGCTGACTTCCACTGATTTCCGTCGTCGTCCTCAATGCTGTAGGTGGTCGTGCCTTCTGAAACGTTGTAAAGCTTTCCGTCGCCAGGGCAAACTGTGTATGACTTCATGCCCTGAACTGTGAGTGCCTGATAAGCCTTGCCGTCCTTTATGCAGATAGTATACTTTGTGCCGTTGTTTGACATCTGACCTGTAAGGTTCGCAAGATAGTTGCCCTCATACTTGTCTTTCATCTGCTCGAAAGCTCTGAAATCATCGTCAACGTCATAATCTGTTGTGCCAACATTTGTGACAGCACTTTCGTCTGCTGTGCTTTCAGCAGGAGCGGCAGACTCTGCGGCAGCCGTTGTTGTAGTAGTTGTTTCAGCCTTTGAAGAGCTTGCAGTATCGTTCCCAGTGCAGCCTGCCATTGCTGTACACATTGCCAAAGCTGCAATAATAGTTACCATTTTCTTGTTCATAATATTTTGCCTCCGAAAAATGACAAGAATTACTCGGCTGACTCAGCGCCTGACTCAACATCGAGTTCTGCGTCATAAGGGATATCTTCAGTGTCCTTATCGAAAGACTGCTCTGTCCAACTGTCAAAATCGTCAGGGAGCTTGACTTCAACGTTTTCAGTTGTGAATGAGTTTACTGTAACAGTAGTCGTTGAGCCGTCAGAGATAGTTTCTATCTTAACAATATCCTTTGTGTCAGCATTGAAGTAATACTTGAATGTTGTTGTGAAAGAATAATCGTCAGAATCGCTTGTGTCGAGAGTTACGCCTGATTCAAGCTCGATATCAGGATCTTCTGTGCTTTCAAAAGTTTCGCAGATAAGACCGTCGTCAGTTGTTTCAGAGCTTATGAACTTGTAGCTGTCGTTAATGCCGTAGCCTATTTCGCTCTTGAAGTCGTCGATAGATTCTTCCATATCAACAGTGTAATACGTTTTTGACTCGCTGTCAAGTGTGTACATAACTCCGTCGATATTATAGATATCCATATCCACGCCCATAAAGTTCATTTTCATGTGCATATTGCCGCCTGCTATCTCAACAACGGCTGATGAATTGTCATATTCGCTTGCCACTGTCATGTCGATAGCAAGGCTCTCGCCCTGTATCTTCTTTGTATACTGCGCTGTGAGAGTATCCTCGAGATCTGTGGCTGTGCCTGCTTCTGAAGCAGTTGACTCGTCAGCGGCTGCGCTTGTTTCTGCCTTTGATGTGCTGTCTGCTTTTGATGAGCTTGAAGAACTGCTGTCAGAACAGCCTGCCATTACTGCGCATGACATTATAAGTGAAACGAGAAGTGCAGTTATTTTTTTCATTATAAATACCTCTTTCTAAAATTTTAATAAATTATTATTGTTATATAACCTATACTCAAAACTATAACATATTTCACAAATAACGTCAATAGATTTTGTGAAATATTTTTCTCTTTTCGTATCGAACCACAAATCAGCAAAGCTAAGAATGAATGATTTAGGTATTTATAATCAAACATATTTGTGGTATAATGTGAATAGTAAGAATAAAAGGAGCGAATTATGAGATACGATAATATACATAAAGGCAAATTTCTATCAAGACCGAACAGGTTTATCGCCAACGTTGAGATAGACGGCAAAGCCGAGGTCTGCCATGTGAAAAATACGGGCAGATGCAAAGAACTTTTGATCGAGGGGTGTACTGTTTGGCTTGAACATTCAGACAGTGCATCGAGAAAGACCGCTTTTGACCTTGTTGCAGTGGAAAAAGGTGACAGACTTATAAACATGGACAGCCAAGCCCCGAATAAGGCGGTAGGGGAGTGGCTGAGAGAAAAAATGCCTTTTGGCGAGGGCTTCTCGGTCTATCCCGAAAAGAAATACGGCAATTCACGCTTTGATTTTTACTTAGAGTCGCAGGATAGGAAGATCTTCATGGAAGTCAAGGGCTGTACGCTGGAGAAAGACGGCGTTGTGCTTTTCCCTGACGCTCCTACCCTCCGTGGGGTGAAGCATATAGAGGAGCTTTCTCACTGCCTCGATGAGGGGTATGAGTCTTATATAATGATACTCGTTCAGATGAGCGATGTGAAATATTTCACTCCAAATTATGACACTCACCCTGAGTTTGGAGAGGCTTTGGAGAAAGCTTCCCGAAAGGGCGTGAAGATACTATGCTATGACTGCAACGTGACCCATGACTCTATGACAGTGGGCAAGCCTGTTAAGGTGAAGCTGGGCAGGTAATATGACGGCTCGTCCTGCATATACATTATAATACTAAGATGTATATGGGAGTGACAGCATTGGATATAAAGAAAGTCTGCCTGCGTTGTGTTGCAGTTATAATAGTGGCGTTCGTTATGCCCACGGGGATATGGCTTTATGCAAGATCTGCAAGCAGGTTCGGCAGGGTGGCGGCTGTGGCGGCAGGGGTGGCTATGGGAGAATACAAGCCTTGTTTCGCTATGGAAAGCGAAACGGATACGGCATCAAAGCCTGTGGTATCAAACAAGCTTGAAGCGGCAGTGGTGTCAAAGCACAGCATATGGGATATGGATATGGCGCCACAGGAGAAGCAAACGCCATCTGTAAGCGCAGAAGTGCCAAGTCCTTTGCCTGCTCAGGACGTGACGGACAAGATACCATATCCTGCAAGCATGGAGGGGAATGACGGTGTTATAGAAAAATACACCTACGGAAGATATGACGGCGAGCAGTATTTCGACCTTGACGGCGGCGGTCAGGTGAGAAACTGCACTGACCTTTCAAATGATGAGCTTTACGAGGAAAGCTCAAAGCCATATGATTTTCAAATAGACGGAAATTCCTCTGAGCCGCAGATACTTATTTATCATACCCACGCCACGGAAAGCTTTGAGCCCACAGACAAAGACCACTATGACAGCTCCTTTTCCTGCAAGACCACCGAACCTGAAATGAATATGCTGTCGGTAGGGGACAAGATATGCGAACAGCTTGACAAAGCAGGCGTTGCGTATATCCACGATACACTTGTGCATGATTATCCCAGCTATGACGGCTCTTACGATTCAAGCCGAATGGCGGTAAAGCAGATATTGGAGGAGTACCCCTCTATAAAGGTATGTCTTGACGTTCACCGTGACGGCATAGAGCGTGAGGACGGCACAAGGCTCGCACCTGTGGCGGAGATAGATGGCAGAGAAGCGGCTCAGCTTATGATAATATCAGGGTGTGATGACGGCACTATGGGTATGCCTGACTATATGAAGAATTTTCACTTCGCCTGTGCCTTGCAGTCGGCGCTGGAAAGCGATTGGCAGGGGCTTACACGGCCTGTACTTTTCGACTATCGCCACTATAATCAGGACTTGACCACCGGCTCGCTTCTTATAGAGGTGGGAAGCCACGGCAATTCTATCACTCAGGCACAGTATACAGGCGAGCTTATAGGAAAGACCTTGGGTGAGATGTTCGGAGGAGAATAGGTGCAATAACGCACAAAATATGTGCGGCGAATTGTCTTAAAATGCCGAAAATACGGCTTTTAGCGGTTGGTTTCTTGACAAGGACGGGGTTTTGCGTTATAATAAAAAGGACTACATAAACGTTACAGCGTGAGAAATATATAATACGCTCATATTTTGGAGAACTGATATTATGAAAAAAATTTACCCCATGAAAAGAATAGCCGCAGGCTGTATGGCTCTGTGCATAGCTTTTGCCGCCTTTGGTTTTTCTGACGGAAGCGTAAGTGATATCGCTTTGGCGGATAACGATACATACAGCAGTCAGCTTGAGGAGCTGAAAAAGCAACAGCAGGAGCTTGATAAGCAGATAGCTGACGCTGACAAAAAGCTTGCCGACGAGCAGGACAACCTTGAGGCTATAAAGAAAAAATATAAATCCATACAGAAAAAAATAGCAAATTCAGAGAAATATTCCTCTGAGCTTGAAGATCAAATGGCAGAGCTTGACGGCAAACAGCTTGACACTCAGCACAGCCTTGACTTGCAGGAAACTGCAATAAACGAGGGCAAGGACGATTTTATGGAGCGTATTCGTGCAATGTATGTTGCAGGCGGAGCAGATTCGTACACGAACGTGCTGATAAATTCATCTGATTTTTATGACATTCTTATGAGGATAGAGCTTGTGACGAGAGTTGCAAAGCACGATAATGACGAGCTTAACGAGCTTTTGGATCAGTATAAAAAGCTTGAAAAGACCAAGGCGGAGCTTGATGAGCAGATAAAACAGCTCAAAGCAAAGGCTGAGGAATATGCCAAGGAGCAGAAAACTTTGGAGGGCGAGCAGGCAGAGCTTCTGAAAATGGAGCAGGAGTCGGGCGAGCTTATCGAGAAGATAAAGAACGATAAGAGCGACCTTGAGGACAAGTCACAGCAGGTGGACGACAAGTATTCCAAGGTGTCCTCAAAGGCGAATACCACCACGACTACGACCACCACCAAGAAAAAGACTACCACCACCAAAAAGAGTGGCAACAGCGGTGAAAAGACCACTACCACGAAGAAGCCGGCTCAGACGGAAAAGCCTGACGAAACTACGGTTCAGACTACCACAACTCCGCAGGAAACAGCTAAGCCAAAGCCTGAAACAAGCAAAAAGACCACTACCACAACAACAGCAGCGCCTGCACCTAAGCCTGATAATTCAAGCAGTTCTAAAATAGACACTGTTGTTTCATATGCCAAAAGCATGGTGGGCGGAGCGTATGTATGGGGCGGTTCACAGTTTGGTGCAACGGATTGTTCGGGTCTTGTGATGCTCTCGTTCGCACAGGTGGGAATAAATCTTCCGCACTATGCGGCTTCGCAGGCTTTATACGGCACTACAGTTTCATATAACAACATGAAGAAGGGCGACGTTATCTTCTTTGGCGGAGCGTCGATCTCGAGCATTTACCACGTTGCTATCTATATCGGCGACGGCAAAATGGTACACGCCCAGAACACTGACACTGGTATCGTTATTTCAAATGTTGAGTATTTTTCAAGATACAACAACATCACTATAATAAAAAGACTTATATAACGTAAAAACGCAGTCTGCAAGGGCTGCGTTTTTTATATCTATAATTATTCAACATAAAACGCCACGAAAATTTATATAAAATTACTTAACTGTGAACATTCATTTTCAAACCTATTGACAAAGCTAAGTATTTGTGATATAATTAAATCAAATAAAGATTGTAGGCTTTGATAACAATTGCTGTGCAAAACAGCAGTAAGGCAGGGGGAAGAATAATGGATAGTCTGAAAACGTGTTTTTTTGGCGGCTATGATAAGCTTGATACATTAAAATATATCGACACCATAACCAGCGAGATCTATATGCTGGAGTCGGCTATCGAAAAGAAAAAGAACGGTGATAACTTTGTTATCCCCGGAGAAACAGGTCAGCGAAAGCTTAAAGGCTCAGCGCTTGGTGGATTTGCAAAGCCTGATGTGGACAGCTACATCTGTGCGCTTCTTGGAAAGGCGGCTGAGCTTCGTGAAAAGCTTTGCAGCTAACGGCTAATAAAGGCAAAAAATATCCGCAGAGGTCATTTTATATGGCTTCTGCGGTTTTTTTGTCGTATCTAAAAGAGCAATAAAAAAATTAATACCCACTTCCATCGGCTGAAATGAGCATTAATTTTTTATAGAATTATGAAAGGGATTCTTTGGTATTTGGTAAAACCTAAAGACGAGGAAATGTATCAGCGACTTGGGGAATCGCAGAGGGAAAGAAGACAAAAACCTGACTTTAAGTTTTACCAATTACCAAAGCTTTTTTTGTATCTTCTGCTGTGATTATATAATACCAGTTCTGTGTGAACCGAATATGAATTTTCAGGGGATTTCGGAGAGTTTTTTGAAAAAAATAAATGTTAATCACCAGTTCACAATTATAAGCTATAATGTCATTATTGGGGAATTTTTTTTACGAGGAAGGATATTTTATGTTTCAGATACTTGTGGTGGAGGACGACGCAAGCCTTAGAAAGCTCATGTCTGCCGCACTTAAACAGCATGGCTATGTGACTTTTCTTGCAAATGACGGTCTGGAGGCTTTGGACGTTCTTGAAAAAACGAATATAGACCTTATAATTTCAGATATAATGATGCCGAATATGGACGGCTACGAGCTTACAAGACAGCTCAGAAAGGCTGATTTCAACCTGCCTATACTTATGGTCACCGCAAAGGAGACCTTCGAGGACAAGCAGGAGGGCTTTTCTGCCGGCACAGACGATTATATGGTAAAGCCTATTGATATAAATGAGATGATACTCCGTGTGGGTGCGCTTTTAAGGCGTTCAAAAATGGCGTCGGAACATTCTCTTACTGTGGGAAACTGCGTGCTTGATTATGACGCTATGAGCGTGGCGGTTGACGGCGGTGCGGCGGAAACTATACCGCAAATGGAGTTCAAACTGCTTTTTAAACTGCTCAGCTACCCTGACAAGATATTCACACGCCGCCAGCTCCTTGACGAGCTTTGGGGCATGGATAAGGACGTTGACGAGCGTACTGTTGACGTTCACGTTAAAAGGCTTAGAGAGCGTTACGGAAGCTGTGAGTCATTCGATATTGTCACGGTTCGTGGACTTGGCTATAAGGCTGTGAAAAAGCAGTGACGGATAAGCTTGAGGGGTGAGGGGTTTGGATAAGAAAAAGGCCAAAAATAAAACAAGTTTGCAGTTCAAGCTGACTCTTATGTTTTTCTTTGTGATGCTGGTGTCGGCTTCTATATCGGTGTCAGTGCTTGTAATGGTGTGCAGCCCTGTAATGAAAAGCAATGCCGAACAGCAGTTGGTGGAGCTTTCCATGGCAATGGATCAGCTTGAAGAAAAGGGCGGCTTCACTGTGGACGAGATAGTTTCCATTGTGAACAATTCAGCCTATAGTCTGTCAGTGGTGGATAAAAACGATTCAAGAGTACACGACCATTTTGCAGATATCGTGCATAAGGGATATTATGTGTCCTCAGAGGGTGTTGTGCCTAACGCAACTATAATCTCCCAGGTCTATGATAAGTTCGTTATCATAGACAGCTTTTCAAGCGACAGCGTTTACTGGGTAGTAAACCTTGTTGTCATCATAGCTTTTATGGTCTGTATCGTTATCGGTACTATTATAACAGCGTTCATGAGCCGAAGCATTATACAGCCTATACGAGATCTTAGTGCGGCGGCGGCTGAGATAGCAAAGGGCAATTTTAAGGTAAGAGTAAGAGAGCCGTCTGATCCTGAATACAGCATACTTGCGCAGAACTTTAACAAAATGGCTGAGGAGCTTGCAGGTACGGAAACGCTGAGAGGTGACTTTATCTCAAACGTTTCCCACGAGTTCAAAACGCCCCTGGCTTCTATACAGGGCTTTGCAAAGCTTCTGCAATCTGACGATATAACCGAGCAGGAGCGTGAGGAATACACGCAGATAATAATCGACGAAACATCACGGCTTTCAAAGCTTTCGTCAAATATTTTGAGGCTCACAAAGCTTGAAAATCAGAAAACAGTGGGCAAAAAGACAAGATTTTCTCTTGACGAGCAGATAAGAAAAATACTTCTTGTGCTTGAACCTGAGTGGTCGAAGAAAAAAATCGACCTTGATATCGACCTTGAGGATATCATGTATGTGGGCAGTGAGGAGCTTATGGCGCAGATATGGCAGAATATCATCAACAACGCTATCAAGTTCACCCCGGAGGGCGGAAAGATAAGCGTGAAGCTTTTCCGTAACGAGAAGAATATTTCGGCGGAGATATGGGACAACGGTCCGTCTATAGCCCCTGACGTAAAGGCGAAGATATTTGATAAGTTCTATCAGGGCGACCGCTCCCGTGCAACAGAGGGCAACGGTCTTGGACTTGCACTTGTAAAAAGGATAATCGAGCTTTCCGAGGGCAGCATAGAGGTAGAAAACGATATGAAAAAAGGCGGCGTTTGCTTCCGCATAAGCCTGCCTTATCTTATTGAGGATATGATGTAGTGTAGGGGCAGCCCATTATACATACGAAGATTTTTTGCAAACAAAAAGGAGCAGTTCATTGCGAATTGCTCCTTTTATCTGTCTGTCATATTTTAGAACAGACTTGCCACAAAGCCTGCTGCCACACCGAAAACATAAAGTATTCCCATTATGGCGAAATTCTCTTTCATGTTGTGCTTGTTGGTCTTGAAAAGCACCAGAAGTCCTACTCCTGCCCCTGTGCAAAGTCCTGCGATAAGCGAGCCGAAGCTCACAACGCCCTCGATATAAAGCTGAGTGAGAACAACAGAAGCCGCACAGTTCGGGATAAAGCCTATTATGCCTGCTATGAACGGCTGAACTATGCTGTCAGACATAAGCAGGGTCTTTACTGTGTCCTCTCCTGCAAACTCCATTACCGCACCGAGAATAAGGTTTACCGCAAATATAAAAAGTATTATGCTTACAGTGTGGTGAAGTGCCGAGTGCAAAATACTGTGGTGTTCGCAGTCGCAGTCCTCGCATATCTCCTTGAAAGGCTCTTCGTCCTGCTTTTTGCCCATAAGCTTTAAGATAAGGTCAACAAGCACACCTGCTATTATAGCCACAGCTACTTTTATAAGAATAAGCTGCCAAAGCTTGCCGGCAAATGCAGGGTTTGCTATCATCATTGGTATTGCCTCGTCGCTTGTGGCAAGGTATACCGAAATGAGAGTTCCCATTGTGATGAGCCTGCCTGAGTAAAGGTTGGAAGCCACAACGGAAAATCCGCACTGCGGCACTGCTCCAAGTATGCTTCCTCCTATCGCACCAAAAGGTCCCATTTTTCTAAGAGCCTTTCCAAGCTTGTCGGCAGAACGATGCTCTATATACTCTATAAGCAGATAAACACCGAACAGAAAAGGCAGGATCTTAAGGCTGTCTATTAATGCGTCAAGAAAAACGTCAACTAAAGTTTCAAACATATATCTATCTCCTGTAAAATATCCATTAAAACGATCTCTGTATCAACTCGACTATTATACAATATTTATTCACCCTTGTCAATCTTATGTTTATATGATAATCTGTTCATTTGTTTACCCTTTTCAGCAACAAAAAACGAGCGAAATTTCTCCGCCCGTTTGATGTTTTTATTCTGTTTTATACAGAACGCTTTGTAAAGCCGTCCCATGCGGTGAGTAGGAACACCACCATGTGTGCTATAAGAACGCCTACGGCAAATGTCAGGCTGTGCTGAGCAAATATTGAGTAGCCCTTTGAGATAGAAGCAAGGTCTGTGTTTGCGAACACAAGGAATCTTGCCCAATCCTGCCCAAGCTGACCCAAAAGCTGTGTGACCGTTGAGCCTATGCACATTGTGAATACGCTGACGCCGATAGCAAGGGCTGTGCTTCTTACAAGTGACGAGATAGCAAACGCCAGTGTTGACATTACCACCATTTCAACGCTTTTCATCAGATATTGCTCTGCCGCATAAAGCAGTGTAGGCATTTCCTTTACCTCGCCGCCGCTTACATAGATATAAGGCGTTGAGAAGCCGTCAAAGCCGAGCATAAGCCCCGTAATAGGTATCATCACAACGAAAAGTATGCAAAGCATTATGTAACCCACTGTGATGACAGTGAAGTATTTTGACATCAGTATCTTCCAGCGTTTAACAGGGTTTATAAGCAGAAACTTGACAGTTCCCTGTGAAAATTCAGAGGATACAATGCCGCCTGCGATAACGATAGCAAGCAGAGCGACTACCGTTACAAGGGAAGTGCTTGTGAGAAACACTGTCCAGAATGTTATCTGCTCAGGCTCGCTTGTTTCAAACAGCGTCATTTGGTTTGCTGTGTTGTCGAGCTTATCATTGTCAAGCTGATAGAGTGCAAGTTTTATATTATCCTCCAGCTTTGCTCTGCTGTTCTGTCCGTCAGACTTTGCGTCGCCCATGGTCGCAATGGTGTTTTTTGCGTTTGCAACTGTCATGATAAGATCGTTTTTCTTCTCGTTTGACTTATCAAAGGAAATATCCTTGTCCAACCTGTATTGATATTCCCACTTTTCGCCCTCTGTGAGTATGTCATTATCCAGCCTGTATTGACAGAAGCCACGCCAATCGTTGTCGTCAAGATACTTCTTTATCCCTGACATATCACCAGTGCCGTCTGCAAACACGGCTGACAGTACATCATATCTCCAATCATTGCTGTCGATATCGTTGTCTATAAGATACTGCCACATTGCGATCTCGTTAGGGTCGCCGTTTGTGTTTTTGAGCCAATCTATGGTTTCCTGATAATCACCAGTTGCGTCATAGCTTGAATAGTTATTGCTCTCCATATTGTGCTTTGCAAAAAGTGCAATGCCTGAAAGTCCAAGCGCACATATTATTATAAGCACGATCATTATTTTTGTTGATAGCTTTTTGAAAACCTTTATGTACTCGTTTTTCACAAGTCTGAAAAATCTAGCCAATCTGTACGCCCCCTTCCTTTCCACCTGTAAGCTCGATGAATACGTCCTCAAGCTTCTTGTTCTCTCTGCGGTGAACAGTGTAAAGTGAAACTCCGCCCTCGATAAGCGTCTTATTCACCGAGGCTATCTTTTTCTTCTCTATCTCCACAGGGATAGAAAGGACAACTGCACCTGTTTCCTTGTCGATGTGCTTGCCCTCGTCTGCGAGCTTTATAAGACCCATAGCCTTTTGAGGGTCGTCAACTTCAAGTACATATTCAGCAATTGAGCTGTCAGACTGTGAGATAAGCTCCTCCATTGTGTATGAGCCTATCATTTTTCCGTTTGCGATAATGCCCACTCTGTCGCACATCATTTCCATTTCGCTCATGAGATGTGATGATACCACAACGCAAGTACCTTCCTTGTGAGCAAGCTCTTTGAGTATATCACGAAGCTCCTTTATGCCCTGCGGGTCAAGACCGTTTGTAGGCTCGTCAAGGATAAGAAGCTTTGGTCTGTGAAGGATAGCCTGCGCAACGCCAAGACGCTGACGCATACCCAGAGAGTATTTCGACACCTTGTCATTAATGCGGTTTGAAAGCCTTACAAGCTCCACCACCTCTTTGATACGCTCCTCAGTTACTCCCTCTCTCATTCTTGCATACTGACGGAGATTTTCCATTCCAGAAAGATACTTGTACATCTCAGGGTTTTCAACAATGCCTCCAACGTTCGCCATTGCGCCCTCAAAGTCTTTTCTGATATCCTTTCCGTTAATGGATATCTCCCCCTCGTCAAGCTGTAAAAGTCCCACTGCTATCTTTATAGTTGTGGTCTTTCCTGCACCGTTAGGACCGAGAAAGCCGTAGACCTCGCCACTGTAACACTCCATATCTATGCTGTGAAGTATCTGCTTTTTGCCAAGGGTCTTGTTAAGCCCCTTTATCTTTAGAATAGTATCACTCAACGCTGTCTGCCCCCTCGCTGTCGGTATTTTCTGCACTGCTGTCCGGAACTATCTCAGACTCAGCCTTGCTTTCATCAGCCATGCTGTCACTGTTGTTATCATCAAAGCTGTAATCCTCGCCATATCCGTAGTCGCTGGACGTTGCTATCTTCCAGCCGTCAGAGGTACGCAAAAGATAAAATTCAGCATTTTCATAACTGAAAATCGCCTTGTATGAAGATGTGCTAGGCTCATAGTTGTCAGAATTTGTGTAGTTACCGCTTGTCATGGTGTTTATGCCGTTGGTTGTGAGAAAAGTTGGGTCGCCCTTTGATACGTCATAGCACACATTGTATATCATAGTGACCTTTGCTCCGTCAGCTCCACTCTTGTTTATTGACATCTCTTTTATGTCATACTCAGCCGAGGTGATATCTCCTCCCTGCGTTGCAACTTCAGCTTGGTTTATTTCGTCCAGAAGTCCTGACTTTGACGAAGCGAACTCATTGTCAGAAGTGGTGTAGTCAGTATAATGCTTATCCACAAAATCTGTAAGTTGACTTTTTAACTTATCACTGCTTCCAACGTTTGCACTTGTCAAGTCTGCGATATAATCCCTCATAGTCTGTTCTATCTCAGGCTTGGAAGTCTTGAACTGGTTGTTATCATACACTGAGTAGCATACAACGCCCAGCGCAAGCACACCGCCAAGAACCAGACCTCTGTTTATGTTTCTTAGTTTCAAAGTTTCTCCTCCTTGTGTTTTGTCTTTTTCAGACGTATTTTTTAGTGGCATATATAAGTTTATCATAGCCCGTTCCAACTGTCAACCGCTTTAAGAAACGCTTAAGATTTTCATAAGACAACCATACAGACCATAAGATAAAATATGTTTTTTGTTTAAATATCTGTAGTGGCGAACAGTTCGCTCTCCTTATTAGCGTATTTGCAAGCAAAGCAAAAAGGCGGTGGAACACGCACGATAACGTATCCCACCGCCTATATGGAATGAGGAAAATTATCCTTTTTATAAAAACAGCTTCAGGTCATTCTCTGCCTTTTTCGGGTCTTTAAGACTTATGCTCCTTACCGCCTTTCTCAGTGGCAGTACCCTTGACGGAACTACCGACAGCATATCCACATCAAGCTCCAGAAATATCTCTGTGAGCGTTGGGTCGCCTGCTATCTCACCGCAGATGCCTGCTTTTATGCCGTTTGCATGGGCGTTGTCGCACACCATTTTTATCATTCTCAGCAGTGCCCTGTGATTTTTCGGGGACACCCTGTCATAGCATGGATTTTGCCTGTCAAGACCGAAAGCGAACTGTTCAAGGTCGTTGGTGCCGATGTTGAAAAAGTCCACCTCTTTGGCAATGATATCGCTTGTCATCACCGCCGCAGGGGTCTCTATCATTGCCCCGAGCTTAACATTGTCGGCAAATTTCTTGCCCTCTTTTATAAGCTCTGCCTTGACCTGCACGATAAGTTCTTTCACTCTCAGTATCTCGCTCACGTCTATGACCATAGGCAGAAGTATTGAAAGCTGTCCGTAAACAGACGCTCTGTATAACGCCCTTAGCTGTGTTTTGAATATGCTTTCTCTTTCAAGACAAAACCGTATGCCTCTACAGCCCATAGAGGGATTTCTCTCAGCACTCATGTCTGCACAATCAGGTATCTTGTCTGCACCTATATCATAAGTGCCTATTATGACCTCTTTACCCTCCATTGCCTCCAATGCCTTGCGGTAGGTGTAAAACTGAAAATCCTCGTCAGGAAAAGCAGGTCTGTCAAAGCACATAAACTCCGTTCTGAAAAGACCTATCCCACCTGCGTCGTTTTTTACCGCCGATTCAAGCTCCTCAGAGTTGAGTATATTCGCATATATCTTTATCTCATGTCCGTCACGAGTGATGTTTTTTCTTCCTTTGAGCCTTGTGAGAAGTTCCTTTTTCCTGCCCTCAACGGCTTCCTTGTATTCAAGCTGTCTGAGAGTATGCTCATCAGGCTCTATGTAAAGCGTTCCGCTGTAGCCGTCAAGGACGGCTTCCTTGCCCTCGTATTCGTCAGAAAGCTCCGTTCCAACGTTCACAATGGCAGGTATGCCAAGATTTTTCGCAAGTATCGCTGTATGAGAGTTCACAGAACCGGACCTTGTGCAGAAGCCCTTTATCTTCGTCTTGTCCATGAGCAGGGTTTCTGAGGGCATAAGGTCACCGGTGCATATAATGGCATTTTCTTTAAGTATTGTAAGCTTGTCGGCACAGTTTAAAATGTGCCTTAAAAGTCTGTTTGAAACGTCCTTGACGTCAGCCGCTCTGCTTTGCATATATTCGCTGTCCATTTGTGCCAGCATCTCCGCAAAGCTTCTTGAAGTGCTTGCGACCGCATAATCGGCATTGAAATGCTCGTCAAGTATCTTTGTGCGAATACTGCTGTCGTATTGCTCGTCGGTGATAAGCATTTGGTGTATCACAAATATTTGAGCGTCGCCTTCCCCAACGCTTAACCTTGCACGGTCATAAAGTTCCCCAAGCTCCACCAGAGCAGCGTTTTTAGCCTTGACATATTTTTTGTATTCAAGTTCAGGGTCGGACACTTTTATCTTGTTGATGATAAATTCGTCACGATGATAAAAGGTCAGCTTTCCTCTTGCAATGCTTCCGAATACCGATCGTCCTTTTATGCTTATCATGAGCGCTCACCCCCAAAAAAACATACCTATCTGATATAATTATATCACCATTTGTTTAACGATAAAAGTAAAATGCCGTCTGTTTACAAAACATTAATAATATTCGTGATTTTAGCAAACAAGACAATCAATATTTCAGCAAATTTAACAAATCAGAAACATTTTGCGACCTTATGTCAAAATCAGAATAGTACAATCCCTAAAATTCATATGATTAAAAAGCGTATGAGCGATACTTTAAATAAGGAGGGACAAATATGTTTTCAGCACTGTTTGAACTGCTTACGGGGAATTTTCTGTTTTTCGCACTGCATTTTGACAGCCGCAGCGTGTTTCCAAAACCGCTTTCAGCGAAGGAGGAGCGTGAGTGTTTTGAGAGAATGGCGCAGGGTGACAAGGCGGCAAAGGATAAGCTTATCGAACACAATCTCCGTCTTGTGGCACACATTATAAAAAAGTATTATTCAAATTCCACAGATCAGGAGGATCTTATCTCTATCGGCACTATCGGTCTAATAAAAGCTGTGTCAACATTTGACCACAAGAAAGGCTGTCGCTTCGCCACCTATGGGAGCAGGTGCGTGGAGAACGAGATACTAATGCACTTCCGCTCCCAAAAAAAGTCTGCCAACGATATCCACTTTGACGAGCCTGTTGACTCCGATAAGGACGGCAATCAGCTTTGCCTTATCGACATAATCGCAGACGGAGAGGACGTTGCCGACAAAATAGAGCTTTCCATTCGCAGTGAACAGCTCTACCGCTATATCGAAAGCTCTCTTGATGAGCGTGAAAGACAGATAGTTACTCTGCGCTATGGTCTTTTCGGTCAGCCGCAGCTGCCGCAGCGAGAAGTCGCAAAACGCCTTGGTATCTCACGTTCCTATGTTTCAAGGATAGAAAAGAAAGCCTTGAAGCTTCTTAAAGACCGCTTCGATAAGCAGTGATAGGCGTTGACGCAGTAGGGGCGAACAGCGTTCGCCCGCTGATTATCATATCATGTCATGACATTATTTTAGCACTCATAAAACTAATATGCTAGCACTCGCACGATGAGAGTGCTAAAATTCAGCTAATATTCACAATATCTTCACACAATGAACACATAGCAGGGGTATCATAAAGACAATGAAGAAAGGAAATGATACCAATGGAAGAGCAGAATAAATTATAAAAGCTTACAAGACAATTTAAGATATAACACATCAAGGAGGAATTTATATGTTTGGACTTACACCATTTGAAAGAAAGAGCTACGACCTGTTTAACGCATTCCATGATTTTGAGAATGATTTCTTTGGAGAAAATGCACTCCAGAGCTTCAAGACCGATATCAAGGACGAGGGCGACAAATATGTAATGGAAGCAGAGCTTCCGGGCTTTGATAAGGACGATATCAAGCTTGACATCTCAGGCAACGATCTTGTTCTTACCGCTGAGCATAAGGCAGAGACAGAGGATAAGAAAGACAAGTATATCCGCCGTGAGAGGACATACGGTTCTTATCAGAGAAGCTTTGACCTTACAGGCATTGATACCAACAATATCGCCGCAGAGTACAAGAATGGTATCCTGACCCTTGACCTGCCAAAGATGCAGGAGGTAAAGCCTGAAACCAAAAGACTTGAGATAAAGTGATTTAAGTAAAGCCAAGGCTTTGAATGAGGCGATACCAATGGGTCACGATATGATTTGCAATAGGTTTTGCTAGAATAAAATATCCGTGAGAGCGAAATGCCCCCACGGATATTTTTTGTTATCACGATTTTTTCTCACGGCTTTTGAGCCATATTTTTCTTATTAGTATGGCAAGTAAAATTCCTGCCACTGCACCGCTTGTGTCGATAAGAACATCACGCACCTGCCCTGCACGACCCGGCACGAAAAGCTGATGTATCTCATAGCTTGAAGCGTAGATGCAAGAAAAAACTGCCGCAAAAAGCCCTCTGTATCCAAGCTTTTTCACCTTTGAAAAATTGATGAACGCCAGTATTCCAAGTAAGGCGTATTCGCTGAAATGCGCAAGCTTTCTTATGATGAACGTGGCGGTGTCCTTGTATTCCGCCTGCGCTGTAGTGTCAAGGCTGTCATATACAGGGTTGACAAATTCTATCACTGTGTTAAACACCGCATTTGATTGCTTGTTGGACTCGTCAGCATTGTTTGCCGAAAACATGAATATCACCACGCACCACAGCACAAGTGCCGACCCTTTAAGTATTATCTTTATCCTGCCTTTTGAAGTTGCTTTCAATGTAGCCTTTCAGCTCCTCTTTTTTGTTTTCCACCTTTTCGTCTATAACACCATTCAATGCAAGCTCCAGCCCAATGCCGATATCCTTTCCGCCAAAGCCCATTTGTATAAGATCCTTGCCGTTTATGTCAAGGTCGCAAATGTGGATACACTCGTTGTCCTCTTTTATCTCTATTGCAAGCTCTGCTATATGGTCAAGTTCTGCAAGCTTTTCCTGCCGTTTGTAGTCCGACTGGGCATATGTGTCAGCCCTGCGCACCTCCAGATAATCCATAACAAAGTCAAAATCATGCTGAGCCATAAATCTCCGCACCGACTTTTTCGTGGCAGATATCCTGTTGTCATGCTCCCATATAAGCTCATAAATATATTTCGACGAAGCGTTGTCTATCCTGAGCCTTTTTAATATCTTCTCCGCCATGTAAGCACCCTGGAACTGGTGCTTTTTAAAGTGCGAAATGCCGTTCTCGTCAACAGTGTGCATTCTCGGCTTGCCGATATCGTGAAGAAGCATAGTAAGCCTCATCTGCCACTGTGGTCTGACGTTCTCAACGCTCAAACAAATGTGACCGTAAACATCAAGAAAATGGTGGGGATTGTTCTGCCTGAAATCAAAGCTTTCCCGAAGCTCAGGTATGAACACTGCTATGACCTCACGATAGTCAAGCAATATCTTCCTTGCACCCTTTCCACAGAGAAGCTTTTTAAGCTCCGACGCAATGCGTTCAGCAGAAATGCTTTTTAAAAGCTCACGTTGTTCAAGTATAGCCTTTGAGGTCTTTTCCTCGATCTCAAACCCAAGGCATGAAGAAAATCTCAGCCCTCTTAATATCCTCAGAGCGTCCTCGTCAAAACGCTTTTCAGGCTCGCCAACGCATTTTATAATGCCCTTTTCAAGGTCGCCTTGTCCACCGTAAAGGTCGATAAGCCCCTCTTTTGGTGAGTACGCCATAGCGTTCACAGTAAAGTCACGGCGTTTTAAGTCCTCCTCCAGTGAGCTTTCAAATGTCACCTTAGCAGGCTTTCTATGACCGATATATTCTCCGTCACTGCGATAACAGGTTATCTCCACCGGCTCGCCCTCTATCAAAACAGTGAGCGTGCCATGCTTCAGCCCAGTTTCAATAGTGCGGAAATTTGCGAAAACTTCAAGCATTTTGTCAGGGGTGCAGTTTGTGCAGACATCGTAATCATGAGGCTTTTTGCCAAGCAAACTATCTCTTACACAGCCACCGACTATATATCCCTCGTAGCCGCACTCATTCAGCCTGTCAAGAGCCGTCCTGACAAACTGCGGAATAAAGATCTCCAATTTACTGCCTCCCTTTATAGTTTTGTGAATTATGTGCGACTTTCGGGTCATAATATTTACATGAATATCTCGAAAATAATTGACCCCAAAATCTCACGGAGAGCGTTCCTCGCCCTCACGGGTATAGTGAGCGCACTTATGCAATCTATCTTGAATTTGCCGTGGCTTGCGTTTTTTATCTTTGCGCCAATGGTGCATTGCCTGTCAGTCTGCCATGAAAAAAAGGCTTTCAGGCTTGATTTTCTGTGCTTTTTTGTACCATATTATCTTTTTCAGCTCACTTTTATGCTCACCATATGGAAAATATGTCCTCTGCCGTCCTTTGCCTCTATACCTCTTGTCACTTTAGCGTGGTTAGGTCTGACCTTGTGGGAGTGTATCCTTATGTATCTTCCACTGAGCCTTTTCCTGCCCCTGCGACCGCATCTCAAACACCGTTTGTCTGAGATAGTTTTGCTCTGCCTACTTTTGACAGCAGGGGAGTGGCTTCAAGAGAAAGTTCCGATTTTGGCGTTTCCGTGGTCTGCGGCATGGCTAGCTGTAACAAGTTCGCCACTGCTTTTGCAATCCTCCACGCTCATAAGCTGTCGCCTTACAAGCTTTATAATTTTCCTGCTCAATGGTCTGCATGGGGAGATATATACTAGCAAAAAGCGTTTTGCCTACACCGCCTTTGCACTGCTTTTGCAGGGGGCAAATTTAAGCTACGGACTTTATTCCATAAACCTCGACAAAAAGCTTGATAACATCTACCCTCAGATAGACGTTATCTGCGCACAGGATAGTCTGGAGGGCAGGGAAAAATCACACCGTAAAGCCCTTGACTCAGCACGCTCCTATCTTTCTATAATGGAAAGCTGTTGGCGGTGGGGTACTGATCTTGTTCTGCTTCCTGAAACTGCCGTGTCGAAAGACTATGACGAACAGCTGAAAGAATTTTCCCTTATATCAGACTTTGCCGCCACCCATGGGTGTACCCTTGTGACAGGCTCGTTCTATCTTGAAAACGGCAAGGATTACAACGCCCTTTTCGCCTATGATAAAAACGGCATTGCGTCTTCGCCCTACCTGAAACAAGTGCTTGTGCCTTTCGGTGAAAAGACACCTTTTGCAGGCATTTTCCACCTTGACACTATGAGCGAATGTGCAGACGAAAGACACACCAAGCCCCTCGCCTCCGACGGCATGACCATAGGCTCTGTTATCTGCATAGAGTCCATTTTTCCAAGCCTTGTGAGCCGACAGAAAGAGCAGGGCGCACAGATAATTTGCGTTTCCACCAACGATTCATGGTTTGGCAAAAGCTCCGCCCGTGAACAGCATTACCGCCACTGCATAATGCGAGCCGTTGAGAACAGAAGATATGTTCTCCGTGCAGGAAACTGCGGAATATCAGCGATAATATCTCCCACAGGCGAGCAACTGTCCGTAAAATCAGACAAATCAAAAGGTGCGGTGTGGGGGAAAGTTACCCTTATTGGCAGGTAATTTTGAACAACACAATCTTATTAGGTGTATCAGACAACTCCGATATCCGACGGGCGAACAGTGTTCGCCCCTACCGCGTCGGGTTTCAGGGTTTGTGCGATAAATTATAAGGCGAAACCTCGAGGAGCGGGACGTCGTATTTCTGTGAGCTTGCGAACAGAAATTGCGTCGCTCCCCTACAAGATCGTGCCAAAGCACAAATTCATATGTAGGGGCGAACATTGTTCGCCCTCATTTTTTTGCACAAACTACAGAAACCCTACCAAGCTCGTATTTTTACCACTCTATCTCAAAAAGTCTAGCCATATAAGGTCTGTCAAACTTAACGGAAACATTGCCCGTTGTCTTTGAAAACTCCACAGGGGTTTCGCTGAAATCAGGATAAATGCACTTCACCCTTGCGTCAACACCCTTGAGGAAGTCGATAGGCAGAACGCAGGTGTCGCTCTTGCCCTCTCTCCTCCATACGGCAAGATAAGCCTTGTTGCCGTTTCTCAGACCGAGAGATACCCAGTCGTCCGAAAATTTGGACAGTCCCAAGCTCCAGAACGGCACTGCTTCCTTTATGTCCGCCCTTATCTTCTTGTAAACGCTGATAGCTTCCTTGACAAGCGCCTTGCGTTCAGGGTCGATGTTGCCAAGGTGACCGCTCTGGTGGATACGCAGAAGCATTGCATTTATCATGTTGAAAACAACTTCTTCTCTGTCACCTGATGTGATAGGATAAGCCCAGATAGCCGATTGCTCAGGGCAAAGGGCAGTAGGGGAGTTCGCCGCAATGGTGCAGTATTTTTTGTAATCGTCCTGATCTGATGTGGACTGAATGGAGTATCTTGAAAGCATCGCATAGTCCATTCTGAGTCCACCGCTGGAGCAGTTTTCTATAATAAGGTCAGGGTGACGAGCAAAAACACCGTCAAGCCATTCAAGGTAAGCCTTTTCATGACCCCACAGACCCTCGCCAACGCTGTCGCAGTTCTGCTCAGTGCCTATACCAGGCTCTATGTTGTAATCCATTTTTATGTAGCCTATGCCGTATTCAGAAACGAGCCTGTCTATTACCTCGTCAGCGTGGGAACGAACTTTAGGATTCCTGAAATCAAGCTGATAACGGCTTCTGTCATAGACTCTCTTGCCGTGACGTGTGAAGAACCAACTGTAATCGCAAACGCTGTCCACAAGCGGACACTTTATTCCCATGACCTCTATTTCAAGCCAAAGCCCAGGTATCATGCCCTTCTTGCGGATATAGTCTGCAACTTCCTTTACGCCGTTCGGAAAACGCTTTCTGCTCTCTTTCCATTCGCCGACCTCGTCCCACCAAAAGCCGTCAGCATACCAGCCTGCGTCAATGCAGAAATATTCACAGCCTGCCTCTGCCGCAGCGTCCACAAGGGGAAACTCTTTTTCAGCCGTAGGGTCGCCCCACAGACAGTTCATGTAGTCGTTGAATATTACCGCAAGCCTCTGATTGTCCTTGTTGCGACGACGTATTTTTCTGCGGTATTTCGTCAGCTCGCCCATAGCCTTGTCAAAGCTTCCTGTCACTGAGCCTACTGCACATTTCACGCTTTCTATGCTCTCATTAGGTGCAAGGTTTTTATACCAGTGGGACTCTATCTCAGACGGACCAGAAAGCTGTAAATAGAAGTGTCCTCCCACGTCAGAAAGCTCCCAGTGCCAAGAGCCGTTTTGCTCTATCTGCCAAAACAGCACCGAGCCTGCTTCCGTGTTTTCAAGCACACCCATTGGTATGTATTCCTTTGCCGACCAGTTTCCAACATTTGTGCAGGCAAATACCTTTGATGAACGCTGTTCCGTAGGCTTAGCAGATGAAGCAAGCCCCACCTGTTCAAGAGTGTAGTCCTGCCACTGTAATTCACGCTGCCATGAGTTGTGGCATACCCATATCTTCATCTTGTCCTCAGGCTTTTTAAGCCCCTCTTTTTCTACGCCCGTCAGCGCAAAGGAGGACATATATTCAATGGTCTGTACCTCGCTGCCCTTGTTTGTAAGGGTAGTCCAACAGCGTACAACAGACGTGCCGGTGTAAAACTGATAGTGGGACACAGCCTCAAGACCTGTGCCCTCATCAAATGTCACAAGCTCAAGCTTTCTGCCATAATCATTGTTTACATCACGGAAATCCTTGAACTTCATTCTCCAACCCGGAGCGGTCACGATATATTTGTTGCCGTGACGCTCGTCAGGGCGGTCGATACCGCTCGCCTGTATCTCTACAGGTCTGAAAGTTTTCAGCCCCATGTATGAAGCCGTCTTGGCTTCATCAAAAGGCAGAGCAGAGAAGTGCAGAAGCTTCGCCTCGTTGTCGTCTGTTATCTCAAATACTATATTAATGCCGTTTTCATATATCTCAATACGTTTCATATTGGCATATTTCCCTTCGTGATCTATTTATCTGTACATATTATCGTACACTTATATCATTTTCGCAAGCTCGTCAAGTATCCTGTGAGCGGCTTGCTCTTTGGTCATAATAGGCAGCTCCACAGCACCGCCCTCAGTGATAAGGGTGATAACGTTAGTGTCCGTCTTGAAGCCTGCACCAGCGGTCTTTAGTGAGTTTGCGCATATCATATCGCAGTTTTTGTTGGTGAGCTTTTTCTCAGAGTTCTTGATAACGTCCTGCGTTTCCATGGAAAAACCGCATATGACCTGACCGTCCCTCTTGTGCTGACCAAGATAGCCAAGGATATCCTTCGTGCGTTTTAGCTCTATCTTCATGTCATCGTCAGACTTCTTTATCTTGTTGTCAGCCACCGCAACAGGCGTGTAGTCAGCCACAGCCGCCGCCTTTACGATAATATCCTGCTCAGGAGCAAGCTTTGTGACAGCTTCAAACATATCCGCCGCAGACTTTACGTTCACAACGTCCACGAACATAGGCGGCAAAACCTCCATATGACCTGCCACCAACGTCACCTTTGCACCTCTTTGCATAGCCGCTTTAGCCACCGCACAGCCCATTTTTCCGCTTGAATGATTAGTGATGTACCTCACAGGGTCGATAGCCTCCATGGTCGCACCAGCAGTCACAAGAACCTTTTTGCCTGCAAGATCCTTCTCAAAAGCAAGCTCCCGAAGAATGTATTCAAACAACACCTCAGGCTCAGGCATTCTGCCGTCACCGTCATCACCATTTGCCAGCATACCCCTGTCAGGAGCGATCATCTCGTAGCCGAAACGCTCAAGCTTCCGGATATTGTCCTGCACAATAGGATTGTGATACATATTGTGGTTCATGGCAGGGGATATCATTTTCTTGCAAGGGCAAGCCATGACAGTGGTGGTGAGCATATCGTCAGCAATGCCGTATGCTATCTTGCCGATAACATTAGCGGAAGCAGGAGCGACCATAACAATGTCAGCCTGCTTTGCAAGAGCAACGTGTTCAACACTGTATTGAAAATTTCTGTCAAAAGTATCTATAAGGCACTTGTTGCCTGTGAGGGATTCAAAAGTGATAGGGTTTATAAATTGAGTGGCGTTCTGTGTCATGAGTACCTGAACATTGCAGCCTTGCTTTTTAAGCAGTCTTGCTAAGGTTGGGATCTTGTAAGCCGCAATACTGCCGCTGACGCCTAGAACGACCGTCTTACCTGAAAGAAGCATAGAGATGACCTCCTTAGTGGAATATATAAGGCAACACCGCACAAAGCCCGCCTGACGGCTTTGCACGCCATCTGCTTGCAGATTTTCCGTCATATCACACAAAAATCTGACTACGCATCTGACGCACAATCTTTGTGCGGTATTGCCTTAAATATAGTATAACACAGTTCATGTTGAAATGCAAGATTTCAAGTGATAAGTGAGCAAGGAAAATAACAGAAAACCGCTGCCCACAGATGCCCGTGAACAGCGGTCTGAACCATATGTCAATCCTTGTATTGCGAAGTTATCCCGAAGTATTCTTCAAGAGAAAGTCCGCTGTTGGTTATGTTCTGTGCTAAAGGCGTGCCTACATATCTTATATGCCAAGGCTCGTACTGGTAACCGGTGTAAGCCTCCTTGCCCTTTGGATAACGAATTATAAAACCATATTTCGCACAGTTGTTGGCAAGCCACTTGGCTTCTCTTGTGCCGCTAAATGAGTCGCTGGCGTTGTTTACGTCTATTGCCATGCCCGTCTGATGGTCGCTGTAGCCGGGTCTTGCGGAGTATTTGTCTGCCGCAGCCTTGCCGTCACGGTTGCAGTACATATTATAAAGGTACCTCTGATCGTAATAAGAGCGGTATCCTGAGCATACCCACAGGCTTATGCCATCTTTATATGCAGCGGTCTGCATCTTTTTGAATGCCGCTGATGTTTCTTTGGTCAGACCCTTTGGGTCGTAGCTTGCAGGGAGGGAATATGTTTTGTTCGCCAAAAGAACTCCGTCAACATAGCTCATGCCGTTTATGACCTCGACAGTGTGGTCTGGGGTCTTGACGGTTATCTCCTCGGAATATGTTCCATAGTGATTTGAACCTTTATCGTCCGTCTTGCAGGCTCTTACCTTGAATCTGTATGTAGTCTTTGCGTAAAGTCCGTTTATTGCGCAGGAATTTACCGTAGATGAAGCTATGTTCTTCCACTTGCCGTTTGTGTATATAAACACCTTGTAGCTTGTGCAGCCTACAGACTTCCAGTTAAGGTCAAGTGTCGAAGCGGTGATGTCAGAAGCTTTTACTCCTGTTACCTTCCTTGGATTTGTGGCGGAATTGTAGTTTTCACAATAGTCGCTGTATATCTTAACTCCGTCTACTATCTTATATGCTCTTACCTTGAAATTCTCCCTTGTTGCCGCAGGCAGACCCTTGACAGTGTAGGTCGTGCCTTTCACGTCAGCTATCTCAGGATATTTACCCTTTGAACGCATTCCCACAGAATAGCCGTCCGCACCGCTCACAGCGTTCCAGCTAAGCTTTATAGAACTTGTGTTAGGGGTCTTAGATGTCAGACCGGTGACCTTGTTTACCATGACAGCCTGTGCCGTTATCTCCTGCGAATATTTGCCGTAGTGATTTGCACCCTTATCGTCACGCTTGCAGGCTCTTACTTTAAATTTATAGCTTCCTGCGTCAAGTCCTATGACAGTGTAGCTGTTTGTATCCGTCTGCGCTATCTGCTTCCACTTGCCGTTTTTCAGCATAAAGACACGATAGTTTGAACAGCCTACTTTTTTCCATGAAAGGCTAACGGAAGCATTGCCCGTCTGAGCTTTAAGACCGCTTATAGGGCGTGGATTTGTGGCGGAATTGTAGTTCACTGAATAGTCGCCATAGACCTTTTGACCGTTCACTATCTTATATGCTCTTACCTTGAAGTTCTCCCTCGTTGCCGCAGGCAGACCTGTAACAAGATATGTAGTGTCCGTAACGTCCGCTATCTCAGGATACTGACCCTTTGAACGCATTCCAACAGAATAGCCGTCCGCACCATTCACGGCGTTCCAGCTAAGTTTTATGGAGCTTATATCAGGCGTTTTAGATGTCAGCCCTGTGACCTGAGACAGACTTGTCTGTTCGACAGCTTCAGCCGCCTGCACAGGCATACTCACACTTAGCACGCTGTCAGGCACAGCACCTGCCGCACATATCATCATAGCGGCACAAGCCACTGCCGCTGCATTTTTTCTGTTTATTATCTTTTTCATTTTTCAGACCTCCTTTGATGAAATTCTTTTGCACTTTAAGTATAACACATTTTTACCAGTTTGTAAACACGCAAATCCGAATTATTTTTGTTCACATTTTGTTTTTTATGTTTACTTATACTCAGTTGCAAAACCTCTCTTTTGGTTGCTGAAAGAATGTATAAAAAAACAAAGACCGCAGAAAAAAATCTACGGTCTTTTGTGGCTGGGGTGGAAGGATTCGAACCTTCGGAATGACGGAGTCAGAGTCCGTTGCCTTACCACTTGGCGACACCCCAATGTTTGTTCGATTTAGCTTGTTTTTGGTTGGGATAGATGGATTCGAACCATCGGAATGACGGAGTCAAAGTCCGCTGCCTTACCTCTTGGCTATATCCCATCGTCATGTCCCTCACTCAAACAGCTTAATCATTATAGCACACCATTTCGGGAAATGCAATACCTTTTCACATTTGTTTACAAAGCATTTACAGCATATTAACATATATGTGCAAAACGACGTAAAACCGTACGATTTTGTAGAAAAACTATTGAAAATGGTCAAAATATGTGATAAAATGACCATAAGAGCGTGGCTCGGAACAAAAAACGAAAGGTCGTAACCGTTATGGAAGAGAAGAAAAAAGGATTTATCAAGAAGTTTGTAAATGAGTTCAAGGCGTTTGCTCTCAAAGGAAACGTCATGGACTTGGCAGTGGGCGTTATCATAGGTGCTGCGTTTCAGGGTATCGTGACGTCATTTACGGAGAATTTTATCAACCCGATAATAGGCTGTATAGGCGGTGCTGACGTAGAGGGCAAGATACATTTGCTTGGAAATCAGTACATAAACTACGGCGCATTTCTGACGGCAGTGATCAACTTCATAATCATGGCGTTCGTTATTTTTGTAATAATGAAGGTCATAAACAAGCTTGCGTCACTTGGCAAGCATGAAGAGCCTGAAAAGCCTGCAGAGCCACCGGTGGACATAGTGCTTCTTACAGAGATCAGAGATCTTCTCAAGGCACAGCAAGCGGCTGAGGCGAGCAAAGAGGAAGAAAAGGCAGAAGAATAAGATCTGAAACGGTACACTTTTTAAGTTAAGGGACAGCTCCCATGTGGGGCTGTCTTTTTTGTTGGTTATCTTTTTGACGGTATTCGCACAAATTCAGGTAGGGGCAAACACTTTTCTTCTGTAAAAACTCCACAATTATTTATCTTTCACTTTGTCACTAATTCTGTTTTAAATCTCTTTACTTTTTTGTCATCATATGATAAAATAATAACATATATGTTTGTGAATACTTTTAAGCTTTTAAGTTTTCTAGCTTTCAAGCTTTTAATTATGAAAGGAAGTTTTTGTATGCCTATAACCGAGATACTGGAGCGTAACGCAAGAGAGTTCGGAAATGATGTTGCTCTGGTAGAGGTCAATCCTGAGATCAGAGAAACCAGACGTGTGACTTGGAAGGAATATGAGCTTATCGAGCCTAACCCAGTCTGTCATTATCGCCGTGAGATAACCTGGAGCGTTTTCAACGAAAAGGCTAACCGCTTTGCCAATCTGCTTTTATCCCGTGGGGTAAAAAAGGGTGACAAGGTGGGTATCCTGCTTATGAACTGTCTTGAATGGCTGCCTATTTATTTTGGTATCCTCAAGACGGGTGCGCTTGCAGTGCCGCTGAATTTCAGATACACTCCAGAGGAGATAAAATACTGTCTTGACCTTGCCGAGGTGGATATTCTTGTATTTGGTCCTGAATTCATCGGCAGAGTTGAGGAGATAGCTGATGAGATAAGCAAGAACAGACTTCTTTTTTATGTTGGCGAGAACTGTCCGTCATTTGCAGAGCATTATGACAGACTCACTGCAAACTGCGCAAGCACTACTCCGTACATAGAGCTTACTGACGAGGACGATGCGGCTATCTACTTCTCGTCAGGCACAACTGGCTTCCCGAAGGCTATCCTGCACAATCACGAGAGCCTTATGCACGCCGCAAGAGTTGAGCAGAATCATCACGGTCAGACCAAGGACGATGTATTCCTTTGTATCCCTCCGCTTTATCATACAGGTGCGAAGATGCACTGGTTCGGAAGCCTTATCTCAGGGGGCAAGGCGGTGCTTCTCAAGGGCGTGAAGCCTGAATTTATCCTTGATACTGTATCGAGGGAAAAGTGTACTATAGTATGGCTTCTTGTGCCTTGGGCACAGGATATCCTTGACGCTATCGACAGCGGCGAGGTGACACTTTCAAAGTATGAGCTTTCACAGTGGAGGCTTATGCACATAGGCGCACAGCCTGTTCCGCCGTCACTTATTGCACGCTGGAAAAAGGTTTTCCCTAACCACAAATATGACACTAACTATGGTCTTAGCGAATCTATAGGTCCTGGCTGTGTACACCTTGGCATGGATAACATTGACAAGGTAGGCGCAATAGGCAAGGCAGGCTTTGGCTGGAAGGTCAAGATAGTTGATGATAAGGGCAACACTGTAAAGCGCGGCGAAGTGGGCGAGCTTTGCGTAAAAGGTCCTGGCGTTATGACCTGCTACTACAGAGATCCAAAGGCGACGGCTGAAACTCTCAAAGACGGCTGGCTTTTCACTGGCGACATGGCTCAGGAGGACGAGGACGGATTTATTTACCTTGTTGACCGCAAAAAGGACGTTATTATAAGTGGTGGAGAAAATCTTTACCCTGTACAGATAGAAGACTTTTTGAGAAGTCACGACGCTATCAGGGACGTGGCAGTAATTGGTCTGCCTGACCAGCGTTTGGGCGAGATAGCGGCGGCAATAATCGAGCTAAAGCCTGACCACCCATGCACAGAGGAAGAGATAATGGCGTTTTGCCAGAAGCTTCCGAGATACAAGCGTCCGCACAAGATAATTTTTGCAGACATACCGAGAAACCCGACGGGCAAGATAGAGAAGCCAAAGCTCAGGAAGATATATTGCGGCGAGAGCCTTGTGGCAAAGCAGAATCACGGATAAAAAGTAAAGAGGGGTAACGAAAATGGGACGAGAAGTAGTATTTGCCAACATACGAAAAAGAATGATAGCAATGATAGTTGGCGGTGTGATACTCGCGCTAATGGGTGGATTTATCTTATTTGCGGCGGTAGTAGCCGGTGAATACAGCGTATTGATACTTGGACTTTTTGCGCTTACGCCTGGTGTTATATTTCTTATATTTGGTACATCACGGAGGACGCACCCTGAAAAGAGCGGCATATTCAAAGCCAATCCCGATCTTTTACAGCAGGCTGACGAGCTTTACGCCAACATACAATATCAGGACGATTATATTATCGTATCCGACAGGGTGCTTGCCAACAAGAAAGTGCCATTTCAGATGTGCTGGCGGGAGGAAGCCTACGGCATTTACCAGCACACAGCGAGTATGAATTTCATCAGCTACACCAACGAGATAATCGTCTGCACGAAGCACAAGAAGAATGTACTGCGTTTTAACGTATATGCCAAGGGCAAGGACACCGCCATGGGGCTTATGCAATTTCTTTCCCAATGTTGTCCCAACGCAATGGTAGGCTACACTCCTGAAACGCTTGCATATGTTAAGGAGATGCAGAGGCGTGCTCAGCAATAGATAATGGACAAGCTCTTTGTGCTTAAATTTGCACAAAGGGCTTGACTTTTTTTGTGATTACTTGTATAATAGTATAGTTGACACAAGGAGATGTACCCAAGTGGCTGAAGGGTCCGCACTCGAAATGCGGTAGTACGGCAAAACCGTAGCGAGAGTTCAAATCTCTCCATCTCCGCCAAACGAACAAAAACCACCGTATTTACGGTGGTTTTCTTTTGTATACACGATTTTTACACGATTGTGTTCAATATCTTCACCGCACGTTCTTCCTCTCGTGGGTAGAGGTGCGAGTAGGTGTTCCATGTCATTGATATGTTGGAGTGACCTAAACGCCGTGCTATCTCCTGAATGTTTATGCCCTCATTGGCGAGCAGGGAAGCGTGGCTGTGACGGAAGTCATGAATACGGATACGTTTGACACCTGCCAAGTCTGCAAACTTCTTATTTGTCTTTTCAAGGGACGTGTCACGGATAGGACGCTCACCGCCGCAGATGTACATATCATCGCTGAACTTTGGCACTGCTTTCTTACAGCGTTCGTAATGTTCTGACAGCACTGCTCTTAACGGCTCTGGTATCTGTATCGTACGTATGCTTGGCTTGTTCTTTGGCGGCGTGATACGATCACCGCCTTTGAGCTTCTGAGCAATGCTCTTGGTGATAGATATGTAGCTGTCTTTTATATCCGTCCATTGCAGAGCGTATATCTCGCCTTTTCGCATACCCATGTAAAATGCTATGTTGAAAAATACATAGTAGTTCCATTCGTACATTGAGCCGCCGTCCTCTGCTTCCTGAGCGTAATTCTTAGCTGCCGATATGTATTTCTTGAACTCGTCAGGCGTGTAGAAAAGCATTTCTTTCTTGGCTTCAAGGGGCGCTTTGAAGTTGCCTGCGGTGATAACAGGATTTTTCGGAATGTATTCCATTTTCACAGCATAGTTCATCATGGCACGAAATTCGCCGTAAATGTTCTTTCGAGTGACGATAGCCAATCCTTGTTCTGACAGCTCCTGTTTCCATTTCTGCACCATTGGTACGTTCAGATTATCTATCCTAACGCTTTCAAAGGTGGGCAGGACGTTCTTTTTCAGTATTCTCAGGGATTTGTCCAGTGATGTTTCACGGATCTCTGAACGCTTGGCGGTGATGTACTCCGTGAATAGCTGTCCGAGAGTCATTTTTGGAGCTATCTCTTTATCATTGAGCTTTTGTGTAAGCTGGAGTTCAAGCTGCTTAGCCGTCTCTGCACCGAACGCCACACGGTCTATCTGATGAGACTTTCCGAAACTGTCCGTATAATTGATACGTACACGATATTTTTGCAGACCGTCTTTTCTGATGTTCTTTCCGTTCTTGTCTGTCATTTTGTAGATTGGCATAAATATTCCTCCTATTCTTGACACTTCCTCGAAAGTGTGCTACAATAAAAGGGCAGAATTCGCCCTTTCGTGGTTGTTGGGTGTGAATTTTCTGAGCTGATACTGTCAATATCAGCTCACCGTCCTCTGAGTGTTTGCGGCACTCAGAGGATTTTTTTTATTTTAAAGCTGTATAATTATAGTTTCAGTATCAAAGCCGTCAGACCAATCATCGGAATTAAAGATATGAAAACTGAATTCAAAAGTTTGCATATCGTCTTCGGATATAGAATTTTCCTCTAATGACCAACTATTAATTCCTATTGAATCATTTGCTTTTTTACCTGCATTGACATCCGCAGACATTGTTGTGTCAACCATAAAGCCGTTCGCAGAAAAATCACGAACCTGAACTGTATAATTTGTGCTCGTGCTATTTTCAATCAGTACTTTGATTTCTGGACCAAATATACTGCTTGTATAATCCATACCAGTAAAGGTAATCTTAATTCCGTTATTATCAAACAAAACTTGATCTTTGGGTTCTTCAGCAGTAGTTGTTGTAGTGGTGGTAGTAGCTTTAGTGGTCGTAGTAGTCGTTGTTGTGGTAGGCTTTTCCGTCGTTGTTGTCATTTCTTCCGTCGTAGTCGTAGTCTCCGCTGTGGTTGTCGTCGTTGTGGTTTCCTCTGATGTTGTAGTAGTGGTAGTTGTTGCAGTAGTGTTTTCACTTGAAGATGAGCTGTCACCACTTCCACAAGCGGACATTCCGCAAACGAGCGATAATGCAATTACTCCAGCTATAAACTTCTTCATAAAAAACTTCCTCCTTGTAATTCAATAATTTCCGACATTTGTAAACAATTTATTGAAATCATTTACAATGTCTTAAATTGGTGATATAATGTATTTGTAATCATGCAGGAGAAAATTCTGTGTGCTATCCCTGTCAGTATTTGCGGTACTGACGGGGACTTTTTTTATATCACCCTGTTATAGTATCCATACAATTCACAGACCTTGACCATAAAATCTTCGGTCACATCGAAAAACTCGGCAAGCTCCCATATTTCAAGGATGCCATTTTCAAAAGCCTCTATCAGCTCGTCCTCTGTGACGAGCTTTTTTATTGCCCATTTGTCCGCACGAAACTCCATTCGAGAACGAAGTTCCAAAGTCTTTTCATTATAAAATGCACCTGTTTCACAATGCCCCAGCTCGTGAGCCATTATGACAGTTTCTTCTGCTCTCGTGGCGATTTTCTTAGTGTCTACCACAATCGCACATTGCCCTCTATCGCTAATGGATATGGACTTCTGCTCATTTCTTAATTTTCCGTCGATAACTATAATGTCCCTGTCCTCCGCAAAGCTGCGTAGTTCAGCACTATCCATATGTACCGCCTCTATTCTTTGTTCTTTTTATCCTCTCTCATCTGACGTGCTATCTGAGCGTAATGTTTTACATCTGCCAACACATCATCATCAACGTCTGATGTTCCCCATAGGGCGAACTTGATGTTATCGTCGGTATCGTCTTCGGTCTTTTCACCCCTGAGAATATAATCGGTGGAAACGTCAAAATATTCACCTAATTTCAATAATGTTTCAAAATCAGGCTCTCGCTTTCCTAATTCATACAAACTGTATGCCTGTTTAGTGATATTAAGATAATCAGCTACAACCTGTTGAGATACTCCTTTTTCGTTTCTTAGCTGTCTTAATATATCGTTATACATATTTTTCAACTCCTTGTCATTGATTAAATTATATCAACTTTCTGTTGACTTGTCAATAGTGTCATCAAATTGTTGTCTGAATTTATTGAAAACTCACAAATTTATTTAATTTAGCAACAAAGTGTTGACATTTGAGTTTTTATATGTTATTATATAGACAACAAAACGTTTACAAGGAGGTGAAATAAATGAGAGAATGGTTAAAAACTCTCCGTGAAAACAAGCAGCTTACTCAACAGAATGTTGCCGATATGCTTGGAATATCAAAACAGTATTACCAACTAATCGAAGCTCATGAAAGACAAAAGAAAATGGACATAACGCTTATGACAAAGTTATCTGACATTTTTGGAGTGTCTTTCAATGAGATCGTACAGCAGGAGAAAGCACTTACAGACAAGATTGCGTATAATGAATCTCTTGACATTAATTATACTCAGAATGTCGAAAATGTCAACAGCTAACAGTCCGATTGAATGGACAGAAAATGAGGGGTGAAACATACGGACATACAAAAAGAGAAAAAGGCGATAGCTCGTTTGAAAGCTTTTGAGCCTGCTGACGGCTATAGACTTGCTTACAGTGGTGGAAAAGACAGTGATTGTATCAAGATATTAGCACAGCTTGCAGGAGTTAAATTTGAAGCGGTACACAATTTGACAACTGTTGATGCACCCGAAACTATGAGATACATAAAATCACAGCCCGACATTCGCATAGAAAAAGCCTATGACAATGACGGTAATCACATTACAATGTGGAACCTGATCGTTAAAAAGCTAATGCCGCCAACACGTCTTTTGAGATACTGTTGTGATGAACTCAAAGAACGTTCGGGTAGCGGCAAGGTGCTGATAACTGGTGTTCGCTGGGCTGAAAGTTCTAATCGTAAAAACAATTCAGGTGTCGTTCAGGTACTCAACAAGCCAAAGCATACGCAAAAATTTGCGGACAAGATAGGTGCTGAATATCATGTTTCACCAAAAGGCGGTATCATCTTGAACAATGATAACGACAATGCCAGACGTTTGGTCGAACACTGCTATGCAAAGCAGAAAACGATGATAAACCCGATAGTGGATTGGGATGACAATGATGTATGGGATTTTCTTCATCACTACGGCTGCGAAATTAATCCGCTATATAGCTGTGGATTTAATCGTGTAGGCTGCATCGGCTGCCCTATTGCGGCAAGACATCAGCATGCAGAGTTTCAACGGTACCCGAAGTACAAGCAAGCATATATACGAGCGTTTGACAAAATGGTTGAACGGAGAGTAGCAATGGGAAAACCAACGTCTTGGAAAACAGGAACAGATGTATTTAAGTGGTGGGTTGGTGAAGATACTGCACAAATAAGCTTTGAAGATTTGGAGGCATAAACGTTGAATTTGAAAAAGATAGCGTACTATCTCGGTATTGCGTTGTGTCTAGCAAGTCCGCTTGCATTCGGTATATGTATGCTAATAGGGCTTGATAACACAGTTCCGTTGTCTCTCATGATAACTAGCAATGTTTGCAGGATATGTTCGCTGGAAGCAGAAATGACAGAAAACACAATGAGGAGTGACAAAGCAATGAAACTGTACAAGGTAACGACGATAGACCAGTATCATTATAAAAGGGTGTTCACAGTAGCAGCAAAGAGTCAGTACGAGGCTCTGACAAAGGCAAGTGTTATTTGTCCCCATGAGAATGTTTTGACTATCGAGGAGGTGGACTAAATGAGGTCACCTGACATTGAAATGGCAGTGCGGCTGTACTATGAAAAGCCCGAAATAACCAATGCGGATATCAAGGCACTGTTCGGCACAGGTGAAACGCAGACTATCAAAATCAAGAAAGCTGTTAAGGAAGAAATGGAAAAGCGTGGTGTGAAGTCATGGCTGCCGCACTCGGTCAATACCGAGATAGCCTACGAGGTGTGGGGCATTGATATCGACAACTTCGAGAAAAGGCTTAAAAAACTCCGCACACTTTACGGAAAGGACGTGAGAAAATGATAGCCGTACTAGAGATAATCAGATGTGCCGCAGCGGTAGCGCTCTTGGTGGTGCTTACAATGTATGTAGCGTACAGGTGGTATGTAAGCGTAAAAGAAACTGCCTACGAGGAAGCAGAGGAGAGCATAAAGCGTGCGGTGAGAGAAGCAGGCAGACCCGTGGTCAAGGTCGAAGTTGAAATGAAAGGAAAGTGGTAATGAACATTGTAGGAATACTGCTGATAACAATAGCTGTGCTTGCAGGGATAGATGTAGTGATGTATCTTGTGTTGAGCGTGGTGGATAGGCACTGGGAGAAACGTTTTGAAAACGAGGAGGACGAAAACGATGATAGTGATGAGAGAGGTATTTAAGAGGGACAAGCCCCTTGATAACGGCAGCGGAGCGGTAAGCCTTTGCGTGTTCCATTCAAATGTCAAGCCGGACGAATGCGGTGCGCTGACAGTAACGCCAACAAAGGACTACTGCCGCAGATGTGCATTTTACAAGACCCGTGAGGATTTCGACAGAGGGCTGGGCGATGCCGCAAGGTCGCTCCGTGAGAAAGGGATTGAACCTGTTAAGAAGATGGACTATGACGGCAAGCAGTATATGAGCGTAAGACCTATTGGAAAGGAGAATGACGATGATAACAAAAGAGGAGTTTGAAAAGGTGGTAGAGATTTGCACTAGTGCAGATAGAAACTGTGGACAATGTCCGCTTAACAAAAAAATCTATAAATGCGGCGGATATTTTGCCAGCTACATAAAAGAAAACGAGCCTGCACCTGCGGCAACAGGTACAGGCTCAACGAAAAAAGAAAACACTTTTCAAATTGATGATAGCACAAAAGAACAGATTTGTCAAGCATATGATACCGTGGATGAAGCCTGTGCAGATATAATTGATATCTATGAAACAATGTCTGAGCGAGAGCATAGAGCTTTTAATATCGGAGAAGTGTACGGAAAAATATGTAGCACAAGGGATAAGCTTGAAAAGTTGAGAGGCGGTGACGGCAATGAACATTAACGCAAAGAAAGCTCAAGACAAGCTTTCGCAGGAGCTGTCTGCCGCTAAGCTTGGCAAGTATGCGCAGGCGGTTGCAAAGCCTACTCTTGAGGCTCTCAAAATTTTCTGTGAGCAGAACGAGGAGTTCGCTCAGGCGGTCCTGCAGACGGACAGGACTTTCGCCGAGTGTGCGGAAAACGCTGTCAAGGGTGTAGGGGGAAGTATTTCGGATATCGAGGTCTACCGCAGAGCTGTAAGCTTTTACTTCAAGGGTGCAGACGTTCATTTTAATATGACTATCGACCTGGGCGACGGCTCTGACAGCGAAGAAACAGCAAAAACGCCTGTCAGCCTATCCCTTGACGGCTTGCTTGACTTCTGAGGCAGCAGTATGAAAAAGACAAGAAAAGAGGCTCTTATCTACTGCTTTCCTGCGGTTGATAAAGAGCTTATGGATAAGATGAAAGGCAGAGGTGCTAAGAATTATGTGGTGTTCCTCACAAGGGGTGATGAGCTTTTCGCACGTTGCTTTCACCGATACTCAACGGGTGACCTTGTGGAACGTCAGCGTTATGTGTTTGCCCGTGACGGATCTGTGAGATACGGCAGTGATAACGGCATTAACTGGTCTGTGCGTAATGACTTCCGTGAGCCTGTCTTTTGCAAGTGCTGTATGGGATATAACTACGATAATTCCTATTCGGTATTGAACATCAAAGCCATAGACAAGTCGGATATGCGTTACAGTCAGTATCAGCATTATCACGGTAATATGCTGATGAGCTATCTTCACGCATATTGCAAGCACCCTAATCTTGAGTATCTTATGAAACAAGACTATGACGTAACAAGCGTGAGATACACAGGGTGGTGGGGATATCAGGAAAAGTTCCTGCTCTCTCAGCGTGTGAACTGGAAAAGTAATGACCTGCTGAAAATGCTCGGACTAAACAAGACGGAGTTCAAGACACTCAAAGGCAGTGAACATCTGTGGGAGCAGTATCTTGACTATCGTGAGGAATACCCAAAACTCAGACCAGAAGATTTACTGAATATAGCAAAGGTCTTTAAGAACGAACACGGCACTCTTGAACGTCTTGTGAGGATAACAGGTCTTACACCGCAAAGGGTGGCACGATACATACACGAGCAGATGATGACACCTCTTGATTACAGCGACTATCTGGAGCAGTGCGAAACGCTGGAGTATAACATTCACGATACAATGATAGCGTTGCCACACGATTTCTGGACAATGCACAACAGGCTCACTCAGATCATCAACTATGAGCATGACGAGCTTGTTTTGCAGAACTTCACAAAAAGGCTTGCAGAGCGTGTCTGCCTTGAATTTTCGGGAGACGGTTTGCTTATCAGACAGCCACATAGCTTGCAGGAAATAGAGGATGAGGGCAGGATACTTTCCCATTGTGTGGGTGGATATGCAGAACGCCATGCTATGGGGAAACTCAGCATAATGTTTCTGAGAAAAGTTTCTGAGCCTGACAAGCCTTACTATACTGTGGAGGTTAGCCAATATGGCGGTATCGTGCAGTGCAGAGGGTATAGGAACAACGTGGTACAAAACGGTGGTGAGGACAAACCGCAGGAGATAAAGGACTTTGAACAGAAGTATAAGCGGTATCTTGACAGGGTGTTCGCTGAGAAACGAAAGGAGCGTAAAACAGCATGAACGAACTATCGGCAGAATATATCAAGGCGGCTGAGCTTGACCGCAGGATAAAGACCTCAGCTCAGCTTGCACAGCAGAGCCTTTACGATATGTGTATGGGCTTTAAGGAAATGAGGGACAGCAGGCTTTACAAGGAGCTTGGGTATTCGGAATTTAATGATTACTGTAAATCTGAAACAGGTTTTTCGGACAGACAAGTATATAACTACATTTCGATTGTCGAGAAGTTGCCGAAAGAATTAGTGAACTCGAGTTCACTAATTGGAGTAAAGAAACTAACACTTCTCACCAAGCTTTCTGAGGACGAACGTTCTGAACTTACCGAGAACACCGACCTTGAAAATACATCAGTAAGAGAGCTTGAAGAAAAGGTCAAACAGCTTAAGATCAAGGCTGACAAGGCAGATATGCTCAGTCACAGGCTTGAGGATATGAACAACATCTGCGATACGATCTCGAAACAGAGAGATAAGGCAGACAGGCGAATACGTCAGCTTGAAGCCGAGATAAAGGAGCTTGAGAGCCGTCCTATCGAGGTGGCTGTGGAAACGGACAGCAAAGAGGTGGCAAACCTTAAAGACGCTATGCGGCGTGTTGATCTTGACTGGTCGGAGAAGTATTCAAAGCTTGAAGAGGACAGCCTGAAAGACCGCAGAGAGCTTTTGCAGAAAGCTGAGCAGGCTGAAAAGGATAAGCAGGACAAGCTTTCACAGCTTCGTGCAGAGCTTGACAGAACTAAGGCGGAGTATGAGAAAAAGCTTTCGGGGAAGGTGGATGCCGCCCCCGTGCAGGACGATAAAGCCATATTCAAGGCTTATCTTTCCACCGCTGTTGACAGCGTAACAAGGCTCGTGGGCTTTGTGAACGAGCATAATGACAGCGACAATTACGGACTTTTCACACAGAAAGCAAGACAGCTTGCGGATATAATCAATTCAAAACTGGAG
>ENA-OUQN01000386-OUQN01000386.1-human-gut-metagenome-genome-assembly--contig:-NODE-386-length-37401-cov-4.680983_pt1 | contig 37401 bp, 30 predicted proteins | sample MGYA00237950_ERZ548832 | MGnify/ENA primary metagenome ERZ548832 (study PRJEB26490, sample SAMN05194703) | human gut metagenome | biome: terrestrial biome; feature: human-associated habitat; material... | reverse complement strand
AATGATGAAAGCACCTCATTTTGAATTCCCAAAAGTTAGACCAAAAAAATCTAACAATTAGGTGCAGTTCAAAATGAGGTGCTTTTTTTCACGTTTAATTTTCACGTTTAAATGGTAATTCTATGTTTCCTTTACTCGGCATAGCCGTCGGGGTGATGCTGGTGCCAGTTCCATGCACTGGCAATGATTTCTTCCAGACTGTCATGTACCGGTTCCCAGCCCAACACAGCCTTTGCCTTTTCGCTGGAAGCCACCAGCCGTGCAGGATCGCCGGCACGCCGCGGGGTTTCCACTGCGGGAATCGGGTGCCCTGTCACCTTGCGGGCAGTTTCGATCACTTCCCGCACAGAATAACCTACGCCGTTGCCCAGATTGAAAATGCTGCTTTCCCCGCCGTTTTGCAGATATTGCACTGCCAGAATGTGTGCCTGTGCCAGATCGGTCACATGGATATAGTCCCGAATGCAGGTGCCGTCCGGCGTGTCATAGTCTGTGCCGTAAATGGAGATCGCTTCCCGCTTGCCGTTGGGCACCTGTAAAATCAGCGGGATCAGGTGGCTTTCCGGATTATGTGCCTCGCCAATGGTGCCGCTGGCATCTGCTCCGCAGGCGTTGAAATACCGCAGGGAAACATACCGCAGTCCATGTGCGTTTGCCGTCCAGTGGAACATCTTTTCCATTGCCAGCTTGGTTTCTCCATAAGGGTTTGTCGGCAGCGTCCGGTCGGTTTCCAGAATCGGAATGTGCTCCGGTTCGCCATAGGTTGCTGCGGTGGAGGAAAAGACGATCTTGTCCACGTGATTTTTGACCATTGCCTCCAGCAGCACCCGTGTGCCGCAAAGGTTGTTGTCATAATATTTCAGCGGATTTGTGACGCTCTCTCCCACCAGCGAGTATGCCGCAAAGTGAATGACTGCATCGATCTGCTCCTGCTGAAACAGATTATCCAGAAATGCAAAGTCGTGCAGGTCGCCCTGATAGAACTTTGCCCCTGCCGGAATGGCTTCGCGGTGCCCTGTCACCAGATTGTCCGCCACGATCACATCTTCTCCGGCACGCACCAGTTCCAGTGCCGTATGGGAACCGATATATCCGGCTCCGCCCAATACTAAAATACGCATTGCAATTGCTCCTTTCCAAAAGCTTAAACTCTGACACCGCCCAGCGGACGGACAGAAAGCTTGTGACAGCTGCCCTTTCCGAACAGCTGGTTCATACACTGACAATATGCCTCGGCTTCTTCCACCGGCACAAATGCCTGAATGGTTCCGGCAAAGCCGCCGCCGTGTACCCGCACAGCACCCTTTTCACCAAGGAACTGTTTGCTGTACCAGATGCCCAGCGGAATCGCCTGTTCTGTGGGCTTCTGGCAGGAAAACAGATTTTGCAGCAGTTCCGCAGAAGAAGTGCCGGACTCCCGCACCAGTGCAAAGAATGCGGACAGATCGCCGTCTTCCAGTGCCTTTGTCTCCGCAGTTGCCCGTTCGCTCTCTGCAAAGAAATGTGCCGCACGGAGAATGGCACGGTCGGAACAGGTCTTTCTCAGCCGCGGAATGGCTTTCCGGAACTGCTCTGCGGAAACCTCCCGCAGGACAGACTTTCCGAAATAAGCGGCAACCTGCTTCATCTCTGTCGGAACCGCCACATAATCCGGTGTCAGATCGGCGTGGCTGCCCTTGGTATCTGTGATGCACAGACAGTATCCTGCTTGTGCAAAGTCAAAGGTGTGCTTCTGTATCACCGGCTTTTCGGTGTCCGCAAAATCGATCCAGACGAAACCGCCTACGGAACTGACCATTTGATCCATCAAGCCGCTTTGCTTGCCGAAATATACATTTTCCGCATACTGTCCGATCTTGGCAATTTCCACTGCACCGGCTTTTCCGCCGTTGTCATGCTGGTCGATGATCGTTCCCACCAGCACCTCAAACGCTGCCGAGGAGGAAAGCCCGCTGCCGCTGAGCACCTCCGAAGTGGAGTAAGCATCCCAGCCGCTGAGGGATACACCCATATCTGCAAATTTCGCAGCGATTCCCCGAATCAATGCCGTGGAAGTGCCTTCCTCCTCCGGCTTCTTTGACAAATCGGAAAGCTGCACCTGAATCTGGGAATAGCCCATAGATTTCAGCCGGATCACGCCCTCCCGATGAAAACCGACAACGGCGATCACGTCCAGATTCACCGCCGCCGCCAGCACGCAGCCGTGCTGGTGATCGGTATGGTTGCCGCCGACTTCGGTGCGTCCGGGAGCCGAGAAAATGCCGACTTGTTTCCGCTGGGGATACAGCTTCGCAAATTCGTCCAGTGCCGCCGCGTACCGTTTCTTCTGGTGCACCAGCATGTCTGCATCGTCACCATACAACTGTTTCAGCTTCTTGTCCAGCTTTCCCGCTTTCAGTGTTTGTTTCCACTCTGCAACTGTCATCATCGTTCGCATATCCTCTCATTTCATTTTTCCCGTACTGTGCGGAATTTCCTCAAACTTCTGTAAAGTGCATGGATACCGGCGTATAATCGCCCCATGCCTTCGGCAGCAGCACGCCGCCTACCATGAGTGCCGCACCGGTGTAGACTTGTTCCGTGCCGTCCAGCCGGTACTGCTTTTCTGCACACAGTCCCCGCAGCTTCACCTGATGCCGCAGGGTGTTGGCTTCGGCGTGGAAGATCATGCCCTGCACCAGTATCTCGCTGCCGTCCTGTGCCGCAAATGCCCAGATCGCTTCTGCATCGGTCATGGGGTTGGTCAGACGGTAGTACCTGCCGTTGTGGATCAGCGGGCCATAAGCCTTGAACTGCTGAATTTGCTCTGTCACAGCCTGCTTTTCCGCATCAGACAACAGATTCAAGTCCAGTTCATAGCCGAAGCTGCCTGCCATAGCCGTCACCGCACGGGTTTCAAACGGCGTGATGCGACCGGTCTGGTGGTTCGGCACGGTGGAAACGTGAGAGCCCACTGCGGAAACGGGATAGAAGAACGATGTGCCGTACTGGATCTTTGTCCGTTCGCGGGCATCGGTATCGTCACTGCACCAGATCTGCGGGCAGTAGTACAGCATACCGGCATCAAATCTGCCGCCGCCGCCGCTGCAGCCCTCAAAGAGTACTTCCGGAAACGCCGCCGTCAGCCGTTCCAGCAGGGCGTACAAGCCAAGCACATAACGGTGAGGCATCTCTCCCTGCCGGTCTGCGGGCAGAGTCTGGGTGTACCAGTCGCTGATGCTGCGGTTCATGTCCCACTTGACATAGGAAATGTCTGCACTGTGCAGCACTTCGCTCATGACACGGAACAGGTACTCCTGTACTTCCGGATTGGTCATATCCAGCACCAGCTGATACCGTCCCCGCATCGGCGAACGCTCCGGAATTCGAATTGCCCAGTCCGGATGTGTCCGATAGAGGTCGCTGTCCTCGGAGATCATCTCCGGCTCGAACCAGATGCCGAACCGCATACCCATCGCCTTGATCTTCTCCACCAGATCGTGCAGTCCGCCGGAGAGTTTTTTCTCATTGACGAACCAGTCCCCCAGACCGGAACAGTCGTCGTCCCGCTTGCCGAACCAGCCGTCGTCCAGCACCAGCATATCCACGCCGAGGCGTGCAGCTTCTTCGGCAATGTGCAGGATCTTTTCCGTATCGAAGCCGAAATAGGTGGCTTCCCAGTTGTTGATCAGCACAGGACGTTCTGCCAGCTGATACTTGCCGCGGCAGATGTGTTCCCGAATTGCCCGATGAAACTGGTGGGACAAAGTTTCCAGTCCGGTGCTGCTATAGGACAGCAGCACTTCCGGTGTGGCAAAACACTCCCCTGCTCCCAGCTCCCAGCGGAACAGGTCGGGGTGGATTCCCATGACTACACGCACCTGCCCCAGCTGGTCGCACTCGATCTTGGTCTGGTGGCTGCCGCTGTAGACCAGAGCCGCCCCCACGCAGGCACCGGAGGTTTCCGTGCAGTCCGGTGTGCAGAGCAGCACGGTGGGATTCTGGTGATGACTGGACGTACCGCGGGTGCTGGAACTCTCCTGAATGCCGTGGAGCAGCGGACGGCGTTCTGCCTGCCGTTCCATGGCGTGTCTGCCGTAGAAGTGTATCCACTCCCAGCTGCCCTGTCCCATGTCCAGACAAAGGCTTGCCGCCTTGGTCAGTGTCACCGGTGCTTCGCCCAGATTGCGGATCTCTGCACAGCGTGTCACAATGTCCAGTTCCGGCAGCACGCCGTATTTCAAAGTCACTTCCACCGCAGAAGCCGTATCCCGCAGAACCACTTCCAGTGTTTCCGCTTCGTCCTCTCCGGCATACAACGCCGGCAGACCGGCAATGGCATACTTGCCCTGTTTCACCGTGTGGCTGTAGTACCGCAGATCCAGTGCACAGCTGCCGTCAGCGTGTACCGCCTCCACTGCCGGCACCCGAAAATCGCCTATGCCTGCTCCGGCATATTCCAGCGGCAGGGTGTCCAGCGAATAGGTGCGGTCATTTCCGGCATCATGGGGATTTCCGGAAAAGCCTACGTCCGGATAGTCCTGCAAATAGGACATGTCACAGCCAGTCTTTGCACCGTACCAGAGATGCCGCAGGACCCCGTAGGTGTCCGCCTGCATCTGGTACATGGTATGCTTCGTTTCCAGTGTAAAAATTCGCTTTTCTGTATTGATCTTGATTGCCATATCCAACACTCCTTCAGGATACAGAAAACCGTATGACATTGCAGTTCCATTCTTCGAATCTTGTCACATCATACGGTTTTCTGTCTATTCTCTATTCTACGAAATTTATGAAAAACTTCCTTAACCCTTTACTGCACCATTGGCAATGCCGCCGATGATCTGCTTCTGACAGAAGATGTAGAAGATCAGGATCGGGATCAGTGCCAGCAGGTAAGAAGCAAACGCCAGATTGTAGTTCGTGCCGAACTGTGTCTGGAAGTTCAGCTGTGCCAGCGGCAGGGTGGTGTCTTCGCTGCTGGACATGATCACCAGCGGTGTCATGACATCGTTCCATGTGCCCAGAGCCGTCAGAACTGCCACGGTAGCATGCATCGGCTTCATCATGGGGAAAATGATCGTCCAGTAGGTTTTCCATGTGGAAGCACCGTCAATGTTTGCAGCTTCTTCCATTGCCAGCGGAACGTTTTTCAGATAGCCGCTGTACAGCATGACGTTCATGGGCATATAGAATACCAAGTACAGAATGATAACGCCCAGACGGTTGTCCAGTCCCATAATGGCGGTCTGCTTGACCAGCGGCATCATCAGAATGGCAAAGGGAACGAACATACCGCTGACGATGTAAAAGTAGATCAGCTTATAGCCCTTTTTCCGTGCCATGTTTCTGCCAATGGCATAGCCTGCCATAGAGTGGAGCAGCACTGCCAGCACAATGGTCACTGCGGTAATCAGAAAGCTGTTGCCCAGCGAGTGCCAGAAGTTTGTCACACGCATTGCCTCGGAGAAGTTGCTGAAATTCCATGTGCTGGGGAACGAGAGTGCTCCGGCAATGTCATTTGTCATTTCGGTAGGGCTCTTGAATGCGATTATGACGGTCATGTACAACGGGAACAATACCGTCAGGCAGCCCAGAAACAGCAGTACGGTCAGAAGTACATTGGTACCGCCGATTTTATGTGTCTTTTTCATAGCTGTTCCTCCTTCTTACCGGTAATCTTCATCTGAATGATCGAGAATGCCACAATAACAATAAAGAATACTACGGCGTTTGCACTCTGGAATCCGAACTGTCCGCCGTCCATACCGTTTTTGTAGATCAGGTAGGAAATGGACTCGGTACTCTGTGCAGGACCGCCCTTGGTCAAAGACATGATCTGGTCGAATACCATCATCATGTTCTTGGTGCTGAGAATCAGGTTAATGGAGACGAACGGCAGCAGCATCGGGAAAGTCAGCTTCCAGAACTTCTGCCACGGGTTTGCACCGTCGATCATGCCGGCTTCGTAGATGTCCGCCGGAACGGTCTGCAAACCGGAAATGTAGATGATCGTATTCATTGCGACTGCCTGCCATACGCCGACAACCAGCACGCCGATCCACGCGTATCTCTCACTGGCAAGAATACTGTTTTCCAGAAAGCCGATGTGCATTGCCTTGCCCACAGCCGGAATGATGTAGGTAAAGATAAAGCTGAAAATATAACCGACGATCAGTCCGCCCAGAATATTCGGGACAAAGTACACGCCGCGGAGCAGGCTCTTGCAGCGGATCCTGCTGTTCAGCCCCATTGCCAGCAACAGGCTCAGACAGTTGATGAGAATGGTTCCGGCAATCGCATACTTGAATGTGAACAGGTAGGAGTGCAGGACACGTTCATCAGAAAACAGGTCGATATAATTTCGCAGTCCCACGAAATCAAAGGTACCATAGCCGCGGTAGTTGGTGAAGCTGTAAACTGCACCGGTGATCAGCGGCAGGGTGTTAAACAGGAAGAACAGAATGACAATCGGAATGGTCATTGCCAGATAGGTTCGATTGTTGCTGCTCAATGCTTTTCTTTTGCTCATGATGCATTCTCCTCCTCATATTTTTGTACTTTCGCGATCAGGTCGCGGTTATACCGTTTCCATTCCTTATCGAAACGCTTCAGGAACTTGGCGGTGGAGTCACTGCTGTCGTCCATGAGATAAGTCTGTACCATTGCGTCCACGCTCATCTCACTGGGATAGTGGTGGTCATGGAAGTCGGACATTCTGCCCTCATCGATATAGGAACGCATACCGTCCAGCATCGACGGCAGAGTGAAGTCGCCGTCCTTACAGGGCACTGCGTTCTGGTTGTCCAGATAGATCTGAATGGTTTCATCATCATACAAGAACTTCAGTACTTCATAAACAGCATCTTTGTGCTTGGTTTCTTTCATCACGCAGAACTGCAGGTCAACACCGGAGTTCAGCACGTTATCCGCTTCATCCTCATTTGCAGGGAATACAAACGAGTCAATGTTCATATCCGGATTTACCGACTGAATTTGCGGCACCGCATAGCTGCCGATGGGATACATTGCCGATTCGCCACGTGCAAAAGCAGTGCAGGCATCGTTATAGCTGTACGCATAGGGATTCGGTTCTGCGTAATCCAGCAGGACCTTGTCCTTTTCGGCAACTTCCTGATATGCGTCCGTAAAGGTCGTCTTTCCGGCGTTGACATCGCTGCAGGTGGACGGAGAGGACAAACCTACTGCCAGTGCATTCCACGGTGCCATACAAGTCCATGTGTCCTTATATCCCAGATACAGCGGGTACACATCAGAGGTGTTCTGAATGGTTTCACACAGGTCGGTGAATTCGCTCCATGTGGCAGGGATCTCCCAGCCGTTCTCCTCGAACATATCCTTGTTGTACAGGATTCCGGCACAGTTTGCCACATAAGGCAGTCCGTATACCCCGTCTTTCGGAATGAACTCCAGTTCATCTACAATGTCCAGATATGCCGGTTTGATGCCTGACACGCCCTCAAAATCGGAAACATCCAGAAACATATCTGCGTCCAGAAAGTTGGAGTAGTTGATGTCGCCGCCGATACCGATAATGTCCGGATAATCCCCGCGGATAAACCGTGTTTTCAGCACAGTCATGGCTTCATTGGGCGATTCAATGGTCAGATGAATATCATCATGGGTCGCGTTAAAGCGTTCCTCCATTTCCTCGAAAGCCGCAACAGCTTCCGGTTTATACTGTACCATTGTCACTTCCGTTTTCCCGTCATTTTTCGATGTACCTGCACAGCCGGACAGCGGCAGTGTGGACAATACGGCACCTGCCAAAATCAGGCTGCTGACTACATGCTTTCTTCTCATGTGATCTTCCTCCTTTTCGGGTAAAACCCTGTGTTTTTTGCTGCTTTTATTATAACATACCAATATGCAACTGGTAAATACCACAAATCAACTTATTTCATACCATTTTGCCGCTTTTCCCGCAAATATCAAAAAACAGGTTGCATTTTGGTATATTTCGTGCTATAATGAGTATCATATGAACAACAAAAAACATGAATGGTACAAGTTCAGATGAAATTTATGACAAGAGGTAATATTATGCAGAATTTGATCTTTTCAATTTTTCCCAATCAGAACTTTGTAGACCTCGGCTTGTTCCAGTTCGGGTGGGAACGCTGTACACCGGCACACTCTTTCGGACCGGCTGCGAGAAACCACTATCTGTTTCACTATATTCTATCCGGCACCGGCACCCTGATGGCAGACGACAGCAAGGGTGTCACCCAGACCTACTCGATCAAAAGCATGCAGGGGTTCATGATCTTCCCCAATCAGATCACCACCTATGTTGCCGACAAGCAGCTGCCGTGGGAATACGTCTGGCTGGAATTCGACGGACTCCGTGTGAAGTCCCTGCTGGACACCATCGGGCTTTCGCTGGACAAACCGGTCTATCATGCCAGAAACAAAAGCCTGCGGGAGGACATGGCAAACGAAATGCTGTACATCTCCCGTCACAAAGATGAGTCGCCTTTTCATCTGATCGGGCATCTCTATCTGTTTCTGGATTATCTTCTGCGTTCTGCGGCAGATGAACAGCTGGAACACGGCAGCAAACTGCGGGAATTCTACATTCACGAGGCACTGACCTACATTGAACACAACTTTCAAAATGAGATCACGATTGAAGATATTGCCGGTGTCTGCGGACTGAACCGCACTTATTTCGGAAAAATTTTCAAGGAAGCACTGGGGAAAACGCCACAGGAATTCCTGCTGAATTACCGCATGCTCAAAGCGGCGGAGCTGCTGAAGCTGACCAGCCTTTCTATCGGGGATGTTGGGCTGGCAGTGGGGTATGCCAACCAGATGCACTTTTCCAGAGCATTCAAGAACAACTACGGCATTTCCCCCAGAGAATGGCGGTATCAGAACCATATCAACAATACCGTTGACAGCGACGAAGAACATACACAATAAAAAACGAGCCTGTTTTCAACTGAAAAAACAGGCTCGTTTCTTGTTACGCAGAGGGCATTGTCTTTTTCCGGAAGGTTCGCAGCAGAATCGGAACAGACACCACAGCCGTGATACATTCCGCCAGCGGGAACGCCCACCAGACCAGTTCTGCACCGCGTTCATACATCAGAAACAGCAGACAAAACGGAACCGGCAGCACAAGCAGACGAAGCAGTGCCAGCAGCAGCGGCGAAAACACACAGCGAAAGCCCTGCAAGATGCCCTGTATCAGCACAGTGATTCCCATAAACACATAGCCCAGCGTACAGATACGCATAGACCGCATGCAAAGCTGCTGCACTTCCCTGCTGCCGTCGCTCTGGAACAAACCGGAGATCGGTGCTGCAAACAGCTGAAACAAAACTGTCACTATAAGCATCAGTCCGGCGGCGTACAGCAGCCCGTAGCGAACACACTGCCGCAGACGTGCTTTTTCCCGTCTGCCATAATGAAACGCCACCACAGTAATCAGCGTGTTGCTCAAGCCGAACGCTGCAAAAAGGGCAAATTGCTGAATCTTATAATAAATGCCATAGGCAGCCTGCAATGGCTCCGCCAGATCTCCCTGTGTACCGAATACCAGATTCACAAACAGCACCATGACAGAAAGCAGCCCCTGCATCACTGCGGCAGGAATCCCGATGGCGTAGATGCCGCGAATCAGTCCCCACCGAGGACGAATGCGTTTCCAGTCCTGCCGAATCTCCCGATCCCACCGGTAGTGAAACAGCATTGCCATGACCAGTGACGCTACCTGTCCCACAACGGTTGCCACAGCAGCACCGACAACGCCCATATCCAATCCAAAAATAAACAGCGGATCCAACAGGATATTCAACGCGGCACCAGTGATTTGTGCAATTGTGGAAAGATTCGTGCGACCGGTTCCCTGCAAAAAACGTTCATAGACAGTATAACCGATACTGCCAAAGGAACCCATACAGCAGATTCGCAGATACTGTTCACCCATTTCCTGCCGGAGAGCATTCCCGTTTGCCTGCATGGCGATAAACGGCTTCGTGCCGAAAATGCCGAACAGCAGAAAAACGGCATAGATGCAGATCGCCAGAAAAATTCCGTTTCCGGCAATACAAGCCGCCTTTTCCGAATTTCGCTCGCCCAGTGTCTTGGAAAGCAGGGCGTTGATGCCAATGCCGGTGCCCACGCCAACAGCCACGATCAGCAGCTGAATGGAATAGGAATCCGTCAGAGCAAGCACGGCAGTGGCTCCATTCTTCATATGGCTGACAAAAACGGTGTCTACAATATTGTACACCGCCTGCAATACCATAGAGAGCACCATGGGCATTCCCATGCTTAGGATCAGGGTGCGGATTGGAAAATCCGCCAGTTTGTTCGGGGTTCCGGTTTGTGTCGCCGAGTGATTTTCTTGCATGATTTCTAAACCTCCAAAAGTCAATGGCGACACTGCACAAAGCTTTATGCAGTGTTGCCCAATATATGCAAAAACGGCGTAAACCCAGTCAGATTCTAACTGGATTTACGCCGTTTCGCTACACGTTATCAATTTATTTTATCACACCGCACCGAAAAATGCAAGTGTTTTTTACAAAAAATGTTACAGCAAAGCCGTCAGGCGGGCTTTATGCAGTGTTTCCTTTACGCTTCGTCGTCCAGAACCGGAATACGGGACAGGATCTCCACGCCTTCCTTTGCCAGCTTCTGCTTGAATGCCTCTGCGGTCTTCTGGTCGCAGCCGCTGATCATGCAGCCGTTTTCTCTGGTGTTCAGCAGCTTTACGCCGACTTCATCTGCGATCTTGGCAAATACACCGCTGCCGCAGGGAGAAGTCCGGTAGCAGCGTGCTGCAAAGAAGTCGTCGATGGGAGCCACGAAGTCTGCTCCTTCTTCTGCCGGTTCCCAGCTCTGAGATTCTACTGTATCGGTCTGCTTTACCTCGTCGATCAGGTCACCCAGTACGGCACTGGCAGTCGGCAGCTTGCCGGCACCACGACCATAGAACATGGTCTTGTCCACACCGTCGCCCCATACCATGACAGCGTTGAACACGCCGTTGACATGAGAGATCAAGCTCTCGTTCATGACAACCATAGGCATCACTGTGGGCAGGATCTTTCCGCTTTCCAGACGCTTTACCGCACCAATCAGCTTCACTGCACCGCCGAAATCCTGTGCCAGCTGCACGTCTTCCAGTGTGATGTTGCGGATACCCTTGGTGTATACCTGTTCCGGATATACGTGCTTGCCGAATACCAGCGAGGACAGAATGCAGATCTTCCGGCAGGCATCGCCGCCGTCAATGTCTGCGGAGGGGTCACGCTCTGCATAGCCCAGCTTCTGTGCCAGTGCCAGTGCATCATCAAAACGCATCTTGTCACAGAACATCTTCTCCAGAATGAAGTTGGTGGTACCGTTCAGAATGCCGGCAACTGCGGAGATGTCGTTGGCAGCCAGACAAGTGTGCAGCGGACGAATGATCGGGATCGCACCGCCGACGCTGGCTTCGAAGAAGAAGTTCACGTGATGTGCCTTTGCCACCTGCAACAGAATGTCGCCTTTTTCAGCAACCAGCTGCTTGTTGGAAGTGGCAACGCTCTTGCCGGCTTCCAGACAACGGCGAACGAAGTCAAACGCCGGATTGACACCGCCCATGCACTCTGCCACGTAGCCGACCTCCGGATCGTCGAGAATCACCTGAATGTCGTGTACCACGCGGTCACCGTACGGATCATCCGGAAATTCCCGCAGATCCAGAATATATCCTATTTCCAGCTCTGTGCCGGTATTTTTTTCGATTTTCTTCTGATTGCGGTAGAACAGTTCCACAACACCGGAACCGACTACGCCATAACCCAATACTGCAATTTTCTTCATTACTTTACTTCCTCCAAGTTTCAGCAGACTTTGAGAATCCGCCGTTTATTCGCCGGACAGGAGCCGCACCTCTACAACGCCCTGCAGGGCAGAGATCTTGTGCGTAATGTCAATGGGATTTGCCATACCCTCGCCCATTTTCAGGGACAGAGAAACCTGTGCCACGCCGTCCACCGGAATGTTCTGGTTGACAGTCAGGATATTGGCACGCATGCTATATAATGTAGTCAGCACATTGGAAAGCACGCCTGCCTCGTCCCGCAGCGTTACCGAAAAGTTGACGATCTGCTGTGTCATCTTGTCATCATAGGCAAACACACAATCCCGATATTTATAAAAGGCACTGCGTGAGATCCCCATACGTTTGCACGCCGAGGAAAAGCTGCGTTCGGTCTTATCGGCGACCAGCTTTTTGACTTCCAGCACCTTTCCGAAAATTTCCGGAAGCACTGCGGTATCTACTACAATATATCGTGTCCGTTTGTCCATGTTCCTGTCTGCACAGTATCGAAAGCATGCTTCTGTGACAAAGCCTGCCCTCCGGCTGCGTTTCTCCTCCTCTTTCCGCAAAATGCAGGACCCTTTGCTGATCCCGCAGCAAACAGTCCGTGTACAAAAAACAATTGTACTTATATCAACTATATAACTATACCATGATTTCACCTGTTTGTCAAGGGCAATCTACTGTTTTTTCTGCGAAAACAGATTTTTTTTCCTTTTTGATGTATCCGCCGCCTGTGCCGGCACCCCACAGAATCCCGAATATGATTCTTTCAAAAAAAGCCGTTTTTTTCTTTTTTTTGATAGGAAAACAGATTTTTTCATTTTGAAATCAAGGCAATTGCAGAATCGGCGGAAAAGCACTTGACAAAGTCAGAAAATTCGAGTATGATAATATTGTCAACGGAACGCAGAGGGATTTCACCTCATGCGTTTCCGGCAAATGATTGTGACAAGGAGAGCCGACTTGAAGAACAGACAGCAGCAGGACGAACAGCATATGCCCCAGAAACAGGGGATATTTGCCGACAGATGCCGATGCAGAGTTCTCAAAGCGGTTCGAAGATGATACGTGAAACAAAGGCGTTTCCATGATGAAACCGGTACAAACAGACTGAAGCTTGTACAGAAAACGGTGAACCATGAAAATGCTTTTTATTTTTAGGAGGTAACTATCATGTCCAAAAATGTTGCTGAGTACTTTGCATGCGACGTCTTCAATGACGAAGTCATGAAGGCAAGACTCCCGAAGCCGGTTTATAAGGCAATGACCAAGACCCGCAAAATGGGGACTCCGCTGGATCCCACCTATGCAGATGTGGTTGCAAATGCCATTAAGGACTGGGCGATCGAGCACGGTGCCACACATTACACCCACTGGTTCCAGCCGATGACCGGTTCTACTGCTGAAAAGCACGATTCCTTTATCAGCCCCACTGACAACGGCATGGTAATTATGAACTTCTCCGGCAAGGAACTGGTCAAGGGCGAACCGGACGCTTCTTCTTTCCCGTCCGGCGGTCTGCGTGAAACCTGCTCTGCAAGAGGCTATACCGCATGGGATCCGACTTCCTACTGCTTCGTCAAGGAAGGCTCTCTGTATATCCCGACCGTATTCGTTTCCTACACCGGTGAAGCACTGGACAAGAAAACACCGCTGCTGCGTTCCATGGATGCTCTGAGCCAGCAGGCAGTCCGCATTCTGCGTCTGTTCGGCAACACCACCGCAACCAAGGTCACCTCTACCGTAGGTCCGGAACAGGAATACTTCCTGATCGACAAGAAGATGTACGATCAGCGTGAAGACCTGATTATGACCGGTCGTACCCTGTTCGGTGCAATGCCGCCGAAGGGACAGGAACTGGACGACCAGTATTTCGCAAACCTGAAGCCCCGCGTTGCTGCTTACATGGCTGATCTGGACGAGGCTCTGTGGAAGGTTGGCGTATTCGCTACCACCAAGCACAACGAAGTTGCTCCGGCACAGCACGAAATGGCTCCGGTATTCTCCACCACCAACATTTCCACTGACCAGAACGAACTGGCAATGGAAGTTATGGAAAAGGTTGCCCTGAAACACGGTCTGGTCTGCCTGCTGCACGAAAAGCCGTTCGCAGGTGTCAACGGTTCCGGTAAGCACAACAACTGGTCTATGGCAACCAACGACGGACAGAACCTGCTGGATCCGGGCTGCACACCGATGGAGAACATGCAGTTTCTCACCTTCCTGTGTGCAATCATCAAGGGTATCGATGAATATGCAGATCTGCTCCGCATCAGTGCTTCCTCTGCCGGCAACGACCACCGTCTGGGTGCAAATGAGGCTCCGCCGGCAATCATCTCCATTTTCATGGGCGAAGAATTACAGGGCGTTCTGGACGCACTGGAAGCAGGCACTTCCTACAAGAGCGAATCCAAGGTATTCGAGATCGGCGTAGACGCTCTGCCGGACTTCCCGAAGGATTCCACCGACCGGAACCGGACTTCTCCGTTCGCTTTCACCGGCAACCGTTTCGAATTCCGTATGGTTGGTTCTTCCGACAACATCGGCTGCCCGAACTCTCTGCTGAATGCCATTGTTGCCGGCGAACTCTCTGACATCGCCGACAAGATGGAAAGCGTTCCGGCTGACAAGTTCGATGACGAGCTGAAATCGCTGCTGGTTTCCATTATCAAGGAACACAAGCGTATCATCTTCAACGGCAACGGCTATTCCGACGAATGGGTCGCTGAAGCAGAAAAGCGTGGTCTGCCGAACTTCAGATCCACTGTTGACTGTGTTCCGCACTATGCAGATGCCAAGAATGTTGCTCTGCTCCAGAAATTCGGCGTACTGTCCGAAAAGGAAATCAAGGCTCGTATGGAAGTCCTGCTGGAAAACTATGCAAAGACCATCAATATTGAAGCCCTGACCATGATCGACATGACAAAGAAGAAGTATATCCCGACCTGCATTGCCTACACCAAGGAACTGTGCGATGCTGCCGCAGTGAAGCAGTCGCTGGACATCTGCTCCTGCGTCGAAAAGGAACTGGCAGAAAAGGTCAGCAGCCTGACAAAGGCAGCTTATGAAGCTACCGAGAAGCTGGAGGCTGCTGTAGCTGCTGCCGCCGCAAAGGATGACTGCGTACTGTCTATGGCAAAGTCCTATCGGGAAGATGTCATTCCGGTAATGGACGATCTGCGTGCCGCTGTGGACGCTCTGGAAGTTATCACACCTTCTGAAAAGTGGCCGGTACCGGCATACAGCGACATCATCTTCAATGTCTGATCGCTCAAATCTAAAGTAATTACTGCAAAGAGTGGTTTACCTCCCATTCTTTGAGAAACCGTCTGTATTCCTATTTGCGGAATACAGGCGGTTTTTTGCGTTTTGCCCTTGACAATTCCACTGCACTGTGCTATACTAATATTGCAAACTGTTGTGCGACATATACAACAGTTGAAACAGTCATAGCAAGGGAGTTGCGTTTTCTATGAAATCACATCGCATCAAGTTTCAAAAAATTCTCGCCGTGCTTCTGGCGATTCTGGCACTGGTGGGCGGACTGTTCGGGCTTTGCCGTGCAGTCGCCTCTGCACGTGCCTATGATATTGCACCGCTGACTGACGAACGGCTGGCAGAACTGGATCTGACCGGCATCACCCACCTGATGATCGTGGCACACCCCGACGACGAAACCCTCTGGGGCGGTGCTCACATCGCAGACGGCGGGTATCTGGTGGTGTGCATTACCAACGGATATAACGCCACCCGTTCCGCAGAGTTTCAGGCAGTCATGCAGGCTTCGAACAATGTGGGGCTGATCTTGTCCTATCCGGACAAAGTCGCCGGCAAACGGGACGACTGGACACATGTTCGTTCCCAGATACAAACAGACCTCGAAAAAGTTATGACCTATCAGCCGTGGGAGGACATCGTCACCCATAACGCCAAGGGCGAATACGGACACATTCACCACAAGATGACACACCAGATCGTCACCGCCCTGTACGATGCCAACCAATTGCAGGAACCGCTGTACGTCTTTGGAAAGTACTACTGTGCAGTAACGCTGCCTGACGTACAGGACAGCCTGACACCGATCTCCGATGACGCACTGCAACAAAAGGAAGCCCTGCTACAGCTGTACACTTCGCAGGCACATACCATTCAGAATCTGTCCCACATGAACCCCTATGAGATGTGGACACAGATTCGCGGAGGAAGCACTGATGACGACAACACGTAAAAAGACACTGCTGCACTGCGGAATTCTGACAGGGATTCTGGGGGCTGTAGTGCTGCTGATCTTTCTGGTGCACCCCGGCTGTGTATACGGGGCACAGACGGACTGGAGCAACCAGCACTTTGCCATTCCGGAATACTTCCGCACCCGTTTCTATGCCACCGGTAATCTCTTTCCCAATTTCGCCATGCAGCTGGGCAGCGGACAGAATATTTTCAATTTCGCCTATTACGGGCTGTACAGTCCGGTGATCCTGCTGTCCTTTGCGTTCCCGTGGCTGTCTATGGCGACGTACCTGCAAATCTCCAACATCCTGCTGACGCTGCTCAGTGCATTTCTCTGCTATTTCTGGCTGCGGAAATGGTTCGTTCCCAATCTGTCCCTTTTTATGGCAGTGCTCTACCTGCTGGCGGCACCGGTCATCTTCCACAGTCATCACCACATCATGTTCGTGAACTACTTTCCCTTTTTGTTCTGGGCATTGTTCGCCGTGCATCATGCTCTGGAGAAACGGTGCAGTCTTTCACTGATCGCAGCATCTGCCTGCATTCTCCTCACCAGCTTCTTTTTCAGCGTAGGAGCCTTTTTCGCGATTCTCATCTACGCCGTTTTTCTCACCCTGCACCAGCATCATGTACACCTGTTCCGGCAGCTGATGCGGACAATTGGCATCACCTGTCTGCATTTGCTGCTGGGAGCCGTTCTCGCCGCGTTTCTGCTGCTGCCGGTGGCATGGACCCTGCTACACGGCAGAGATGTTTCCGGCAGTTCTCAGAGCCTCTGGAGCCTTCTGATGCCCGGCATGCACTTGAATTATCTGACATACAGTCCCTTTTCCATTGGCATGACCTCTTTCAGCATTCTGGCGATCTGTGCCATGCTTTGCTTTCCGCAAAGGGCATACCGGTTTCTCGCCGGTATCTTTGGCGTGATTCTGGCGTGTCCTCTGCTGCTGTACCTCATGAACGGCACGATGTATCTGGATCCCAAGGCATACATTCCCCTGCTGCCACTGCTGCTGTTGCTGTGCGGATTCTTCTGGAAGACCTTACTGTCCCACCAGATTGCCCTGCGTTCCACGCTGCTGCTGTTTTCCGCAGTGCTGGGTATGGGTATCCTGTCCCAGACCGGAACCGATGCAGAGCGAATTGCAGTGATTCTGGACGGGCTTTCGATGCTGGCGGCATTCCTGTTCTATTTCCGCCGGCAGAATGCCAAGCCTTCCGGAAACGCCTCCACAAAAATCCTGCTGATCCCTACGCTGGCATTCAGCACCGCGACCTGTCTGACAGTCAATCTCTGTGACACCTACATGTCCAAGGAAGATGTCAGCATTGTCTATTCCTCGGAGATTCAAACACTGACAGATCAGATTGCAGCAGAAGACGACGGCTTTTACCGCATTTCCAACGAGTACCACGCCGGCGACACAGTAAACCGCATCTGGGGCAGCAATTACTACCGGAGTTCCGTCTATTCCTCTGTCCACAATGCCGCATTTTCCGACTTTTATTTCCGGCAGACCCACAACGAAAACGGCATTCGGAACGCCGCCATGATCGTACAGTCCAAGAATCCGGTTTTTGGCATTCTCATGGGAGAAAAATATCTGATCAGCCAAAAGCCCATTACCCGTTACGGATTCCGGCAGATCGGACAGGAGGGAGCGTATCTGCTGTACGAGAACACACTTGCCTATCCCATCGGCTTCGCCACCTCCAACATCATGACTACCGAGGAACTGAAAGGACTTCGTTATCCCAATCAGCTGGAAGCACTGCTGGAAAATGCTGTAGTCAATGCCGCAGACCTGCCGGAGGATTCCACATTCCACGCCAAGCAGCCGGACAGCATTCATCAGATTGCCCCGTCCTATACTGCCACGGCATACAGTGACAAACAGATCACCGCCATTGGTGACAACAAGTATTATGTGCACAGCAAAACGGACTTCTCGGTAACGGTCACACTCGATGAGCCGATCGATGATCTGCTGCTGCTGAAATTCCACGTGGACAATCACCTCGGGAACGGCACCACCACCGGCGACGTGGCAATTACCATTAACGGTATCCGCAACAAGCTGACAGACCCCCAGTGGAAGTACCAGAACAATAACAACAACTTCCAGTACACGCTTTCCTCCGACAAGCCCATTCAGAAGCTGAAACTGAAATTTTCTGCCGGCGATTATGTCATTTCCAAACCGGTGATGTACACCATGGAATATCAGGTGTTGGAGGACACCTCCGCGGAAATCAGCCCGTGGCAGCTGCACCACGACACCCTCGGTGACGACACCATGGCTGGCAGCATTCAGGTGAAGCAGGACGGCTGGTTCGTGCTGGCAGTCCCCTATGACACCGGCTTTCACGTCACTGTGGATGGAAAGGAAACCGCCTATTCCCGCACAGACACAGACTTTCTGGGATTCCCGATCACACAGGGAGAGCATCAGATCAGCATCACCTATACAGCTCCGCTGGCAAAAGCCGGCAAGTACTGCTCCGCCGCCGGAATTGGCTTGACGCTGCTGTTTTTCACCGGAAACTGTTGGCTGCGGCGGCGAAAACAAAAACAACATTCCTAAGGCAATACCGCATTTGCAGCACATGCTACAAGTGCGGTTTTTTATCGGTTCATCTCCCGCTTGTCCGTCCGGTTCAGAAGATAGTCCACCGACACCTGATAAAAATCGGCAATGCGTACCAGCACTTCCGTGGGAATGTCATGCCCGCCGGACTCGTAATAGCTATAGGTTCGCTGGCTGATGAACAGCACCTTTGCCATGTCCGTCTGTGTCATGTCCATGTCCTCCCGTAAGTTCCGAATGCGAATATACTGCATAAAATATCACCCTTTCAAGAATATGGTTTTATTTTATGCTAGAACAAAACATTCTATTGACTTTTAGAATAAAACATGCTATAATGAGATTGTTCCATTTTGGAAAAAAGGGAAACATCATCAAAAAAGGAGGATATTACAACATGAAACACAAATGGCTTGCGGGACTGCTGGTCATCGCAATGCTCGGGGCAATGGGCGGCTGTTCCGTTGCCGGAAACAGCAGTGCTTCCCAGAAGGCGGAGGAATCTTCTGCCAAGGAAAGCAGTGCCGCAGAGGAGAGCAGCGATGCGGAAGAATCCCAGAACGAGGACAGCAGTGATGCAGAAAAAAGCGACAACGCTGCTGACGAATCAAAGGTATTGTTCGAAGACAGCACTGTCCGAATCACCTACACCGGCACTGACGAAGAAAGCTGGATGGGCAAAGGGCTGAAAGTCACCATTGAGAATCTGTCCGACAAAAACATTTCCGTTCAGACCAGAGAAGCTTCCGTCAATGGCATCATGGACGATCCGTATTTTTCCTGCGATGTGGCTTCCGGAAAAACGGCAAATGACACGATCTATTTTTCCACCAAGGACGAACTGGGAACCGTTGAACTTTCATTCCACATTTTCGACAGTGACACGTTCGATACCATTGCCGACACCGAAAAGGTCACGCTCGTTATTGATGACTGCATCACCAGCGAAAAAACAGAAGCTGACAAGATCTATGAAGTCAACGGCGTAGTCGTTTCCTATGCTGGCAAGGTGGACGACGACATCTGGGGCACGGAATTCCAATTTCTCATCGAGAACAACGGCACAGAAACATACACCGTTCGTGCGGAAAACATTTCCATTGACAATACGATGTACGACGGTTCGATGTATGCCGAAGTAGCAGCCGGCAAATATGCCAACGAAACCATGTCGTTCATCGGCGAGGAGCTGCCGGCAGAAATGAATGAGTTGGAATTCAAGCTGGTCATCAGCAACAGCAGTTATGAAACCGTAGCGGAATCTGATCCGATCAAGGTTTCCATACAGTAATCAGAAAGCAGAGGTATTTTATCATGGCAAAAGGACAAAAAACGATTTATAAAAACAGTGCAGTCATTCTGCGGCTGGTTCTGGGCATTCTCTCCATTGTAATTTCCGCAGTGGTAGGATTCCAGTCCTGTGCTGCCGGCATCGGCGAAGCCATTTCCGAAGCAGAAAGTTCCAGTGGTGCTGGCGGACTGTTCACAGGATTTTTCCTGCTGGCAGCCGGCATTGTCGCAATTGCTGCCAGAAAGACCAAGGGCGGCACTATTGCATCGATCATCTTATACGCATTGGCTGCTATTTTCGCCTTTGCAAACCTGAGTGAAAACTTCGGCGATCTGGTCGTATGGGCAGTGCTTTCCGTAATTTTCGCAGTGGTACTGGTAATCACCCTGTTCCTGAAAGAAAAGGATTCTTCTGACGAAACCACAAAGGAATAATTCTTCTTTCCGCATATACAAAAAACGCTGTGCAATTCTTCGTTGCACAGCGTTTTTCTTTTTCAAACAACATCGCACAAAACCGTCAGGCGTATTTTATGGGTGCTGCATTTTCACTTATTCTGTTTCCTGCTGCTTCCGGCGGGCTTCCAGTTCTTCCAGAGCGTCTTTGCGGGACAGGCTGATCTTGCCGTCTTTGATGTCCATGACCTTTACGATAATGGCATCACCTACGGAAACCACGTCCTCTACCTGTTCTACCCGTTCCTTGTCCAGCTTGGAGATATGTACCAGACCGTCGCGTCCCGGTGCAATTTCTACAAAGGCACCGAACGGCTTAATGGAAACGACCTTGCCCTTATAGATCGAGCCGACTTCCGGATCAATGGCAATGGTTTCGATCATCTGGTATGCCTTGCGGCAGCCCTCCATGGAAATGCCGCTGATAAATACGTGACCGTCCTCGTTGACATCGATCTTCACGCCGCACTCTGCGGACATTTTCTGGATCACCTTACCGCCCTGACCGATGACATCACGGATCTTGTCAGTCGGGATCTTGATCTGGAGCATCTTCGGTGCGAATTCGCCCACGGTATCTCTCGGAGCCGGAATTGCCTTGAGCATGATCTCGTCCAGAATGTACAGACGGGCTTTCCGTGTCTTTTCAAAGGCTTCGGCAATGATTGCCGGTGTCAGACCGTCTACCTTAATATCCACCTGAATGGCAGTGATACCCTTCTTGGTACCGCCAACCTTGAAGTCCATATCGCCGTAGAAGTCTTCCAGTCCCTGAATATCTACCATAGTCTTGAACTCATCGCTGTTCGGCAGTGTGATCAGACCGCAGGAAATACCGGCAACCGGTGCGTGAATCGGCACGCCTGCGTCCATCAATGCCAGTGTCGAACCGCAAATCGATGCCTGTGAGGTAGAGCCGTTGGAGGACAGCACCTCGGACACCAGACGCATAGCATACGGGAATTCCTCCACTGTGGGCAGCACCGGAATCAAAGCACGTTCTGCCAGTGCACCGTGACCGATCTCACGCCGTCCCGGGCCGCGGCTGGGCTTGGTTTCGCCTACGGAGTAGGACGGGAAATTATACTGATGCATGTAACGCTTGGAGGTTTCCTCGTCCAGACCGTCCAGCTTCTGGCTGTCGCTGACCGGTCCCAGCGTAGCAACTGTCAGCACCTGTGTCTGACCACGGGTGAACAGACCAGTACCATGTACACGGGGCAGCACGCCGACTTCCGCAGCCAGCGGACGAATCTCGTCAATGCCTCTGCCGTCCACACGCTTGCCCTCATAGAGCCATGCACGGACAATTTTCTTCTGAATCAGATACAGGATCTCATCGATCATGCCAGTTTCTTCGCCGCAGACAGCATCAAATGTTTCGTGTACGGCATCAATGATCGGACGCAGACGGGCATCACGTTCATTTTTATCATTGGTATCCAGTGCGTGTTCTACCTGCTCATGTACCATAGCATCGATATTTTCGAACAGTTCCTGATCGACCTCGTGTGCCTCGAATGTGAACTTTTCCTTGCCGATCTTCGCCTGAATCTCGGAAATAAAGGCAACCATTTTCTTGATTTCTTCGTGACCAGTCAGAATTGCCTGCAACATGGTATCTTCCGGCACTTCGTTCGCACCGGCTTCGATCATGACGATCTTGTCCTTGGTACCGGCAACTGTCAGGTGCAGGTCATTGTGCTGCCGCTGTTCCAGTGTGGGGTTCAGCACGATCTCGCCGTCTACCAGACCAACACTGATGCCGGCGATCGGTCCGTTCCACGGAATATCGGAGATCGACAGAGCGATAGAAGTGGCGATCATGCCTACAATATCCGGTGCACAGTCCGGATCCACTGCCATAACTGTCATGACTACAGAAACGTCATTCCGCATAGACTTCGGGAACAGCGGACGAATCGGACGGTCTACCATACGGGAAGTCAGGATCGCCTTTTCAGAGGGCTTTCCCTCCCGCTTGGTGAAAGAGCCGGGAATCTTGCCTACGGAATACATACGTTCTTCGTAGTCTACTGACAGCGGGAAAAAGTCGATTCCCTCTCTGGGCTTGGCACTGGCTGTGACATTCGCCATAACAACGGTATCACCGTAGCGTACCCAGCAGGAACCGTTGGACAGTGCACAGGTTTTTCCGGTTTCTACCGAAAGGGGTCTTCCGGCAAATGTAGTTTCAAATCGCTGTACATTTTCAAACATAATTCGAAATTCCTTTCCTGATTCCAATCCTTCGAATTCGCAAAAAGCCCTATGCTCTCCCCTCACCTTTTGCAAAGCACACGGCTTCCTGCGAATACCTGAATTTGGAATCGATTTCATACACAGAAAGGCAGACAAAGCCACTGGCTCTGTGCTGCCTTTCCTTTTTTCAATCGTTGTTTCTTACTTACGGATACCCAGCTTCTCGATAACCGCACGATAACGGTTAACGTCCTTCTTCTTCAGGTAGTTCAGCAGGTTTCTTCTGTGACCAACCATCTTCAGCAGACCACGTCTGGAGTGGTGGTCGTTCTTGTGGGACTTCAGATGAGCAGTCAGATCGTTGATTCTCTTCGTCAGGATCGCGATCTGTACTTCCGGAGAACCAGTATCGTTCTCGTGGGTCCGGTTTTTCTCGATGATTTCTGTTTTTTCTTCTTTCAACAGCATGTTCTTTCACCTCATTCAATATTTCATCAATGCACATAGAAAGAGGCAGGTGACTTCCCGACGGGACAAAGCATGCACCCCTGCGGGCTTACTCCAAATTCCAAGTACATGACAAAATATATTATATCACATCTTTTTCGATTTGTAAAGTGCTTATTTTGTGAATTAAGAAATAATTTTTCCCTTTCCCTTGTGCGAACGTCCGCCGGAGCTTTTGCCGCCGGATTTCTTTGCCGGCTCGATCGGTTTTTCCTCGCCGCCGCGGTCCTCAAACACAGCTTCCTCCTCATCTGTCACGGTCTGTGCCAGTTCCGGATTGACCTCGCCCCGCTGTTCATAGTAGGGATTGATGATGTACTTCTGAATGACCGGATAGGACTGAAACGTAATCACCAGACCCAGCCAGGAAGCCGGCATTACCGGCAGCAGGAACAGCAGGATCATGGAATACCGGATATTCACGAACATCAGCACCAGCACGTAGACCGCAATGACTGCTGCCAATACCAATATGGTGATGATGTTGGTTTTCAGGGCAACTACCGACAGTGCCAGCGAATTTTTCAGCACGTTTTTCAGGGAAAGATTCGTGGAAACCAGCATCGGGAAAATGTAAAAGTTCATAAGCAGTGCAATAACACCGATACTCAGGGTAATGGCAAACAGCACATAAAACATCTTGCTGCCGGTCTGTTCGATCAGGCGGGGATACACGTAAAATGCCGCCGAGATGCAGCACGCCAGCACGCAGTCCAGCACGCCGACAATACAGGCATGCTTGAATTCTGTGCGGAACGTGTGGAAAAATTCATGTGCCAGAAACGTAGGCTTTTCCATGATAAAATTTTTCAGGATTTTCGTATGTGCCGCCGTTGCCGGACCGATGATCACCGCAAACAGCACCAGACATGCCGCCGCCAGAATGGTTCCAAGCTGGGAATCCACTGCAAAAAACAGGGCGACTGCACCGATCACCGGCAAAAAGCTGAGAAAGTACAGCAGGTTCAGTTCAAACAGTTTCCAGAACTTTCTGCCGAATATCTCAAAAAAGCGGAATATTCCTTTTTTCTTGGGGGCATTCTTCGCGATACCGGAACCGGCACGCTCGTAATGATTTCCGAATAATCCCATAGACAAACTTCCTTTCTTCAAGCTGCTTTCCGTGAAAAAAGCAGCATACATCTTTTATTCCGGCAGCACCGCACAGATCTATGCAGTGCTACATTTCAATTGCATAAAACAACGCACTATATAACAGCGTATACAGTACCAGCAGCACCAGCAGTACGACAAAACGGGCACAGTACATTCGCAGCTGGTGGCACATCTGATCTGTCGGTTCGTCCCGAAATCCATAATCGGTGAATTTTCCAGAGAACCGCAGGGACTCCCGCGATGCCACCGCCAGAAGTGCCGAAACCGGCACAAAATAAATCAGCAGGAGCACACTCCGCACCAGCACATTTCCGGAACCGCACTGCATTTGCAAGGTACCGCCCATACAAACGCCGTAAGTCAGCAGCAGCAGCCATACAAAAGGCTGTCCCACCGCGGAAAACCCCAGCAGGAAAAAGGTCATCAGAAACAGCAAAATGTTCCCGATGCTCCCCAGCCAGAGGGCTGCCAGACTAGACCGTTTTTCCAGAAACATGCCCAGAAAACACGCCCACGAGGTGGGAACGCCGTCATACTGCCACCGCAGCATGACAATCCCCAGTGCTGCCCCCAGCAAAACGCTGCCGAACAGCAGACAGAACAGCCGTTGTTTTCGCTCCGTTGTTGTCAATGTCGTTCGCTTTCGGATCATTGCAGATCTCTCCTTTGCTTTGCAAATTGGCTTGTACCTGCTTTATCCTATGCGAAAGGCACACCGGTTATGAATGCCGGGGCTTTAGGCAACACCGTGCAAAGCCGTCAGGCGGGCTTTGTGCGGTGTTGCCTTTACTTAGACAGTTCGTATGCACGCTTGGTGCAGCTGTCGCAGGCGTTCTGCACTGCGTCCAGCATTTTGCCCTCATACAGCTGATCCAGACCGGCAAGCGTAGTGCCGCCCGGAGAGGACACCTGACGGATCAGCTCGTCAATGGAGTAACCGGAATCGGTGATCATCTTTGCCGAACCGATCAGCGACTGCACAAACAGTTCCTTGGCAGACTGTTCCGGCAGTCCCACTCTGGCAGCATAATCCAGAAAGCCCTTGGCGAACAGATAGATAAATGCCGGACTGCTGCCGTTAATGGCAATGACTTCTTTCATCTGCTCCGGTGCAATGACCGCAGTCATGCCGCAGCTGCCGAAGATATTCCGCACCACTGCAAATTCTGCATCACTGACGGAATCATCTTTTGCCAGTGCCGTGGCACCCTCTCCCAACAGCAGCGGGGTGTTGGGCATTGCCAGAACCACCTTTGCAAAAGGCTTTGTCAGCTTCCGGATAAACTCCGCACCGATTCCGGCAGCAATGGACACCAGAACTGTCTGTTCCGTTACAGCATCCGCGATCTGCGGCAGCACTTCCTCGAATTTCTGGGGCTTGATCGCCAGAAAAACATACCGGCTCTTTTCCACCACTTCTGCGGCACTTTTACACTTCTGCACACCGCAGTCTGCCAGAGCATCCACTTTTGCTTCCGTGGGATTATAGGCGAACAGTTCTGCTTCCGGCTTCATATCGCTTCCAGCAATGCCCCGCAAAATGGCACTGCCCATATTGCCGGCACCAATAAAACCAATGGTATTCATGAATCTTTCCCTCTTTCAATTTTGCCGTTTTTTCGAAAATACGACATTTTTCATGGATATATTATACTGCAAAACAGCAAAAAATGCAAGTCCTCAGCGTATATTTCTAGGGAAACACTGCATAAAGCTTGCAAGCAGATTGCGTGCAAAGCCGTCAGGCGAACTATGCAGTGTTTTCCTATAAAAGAAAAAGTGGACGCACTCTCGCACGCCCACCCCTCTTTTATCAAGCGTCTACACGCCAATCAAAATGCAATATCTTCTGCGATCTGGTGCAGTTTTCCATCATACGGCTTTTCCATAGACAGAGCTTCCTGAATGTCAAAGTCTACGATCTTGCCGCCCTGCATGCCGACAACACGGTTACCGATGCCTTGTTCCAGCAGTTCTACAGCATAGTAGCCCATTTCTGTTGCTGCTACACGGTCGCGGACTGTCGGAGAACCACCACGCTGTACGTGACCCAAAATGGTCGCACGGGATTCGATACCAGTCTTTTCCTGGATCAGCTTGCAGATCTCTTCGGAATGACCGATGTTTTCTGCAACAACGATAATGAAATTCTGCTTGCCTCTTGCCTTGAATTCCATCATCTTCTTCGCGATCTTGTCCAGATCATAGGGCTTTTCCTTAGTGATGATCTCCAGTGCACCGGAAGCCACGCCGGTATTCAGTGCAATGTAACCAGCACCACGGCCCATAACCTCAACAACGCTGCAGCGATAGTGGGACTGGCTGGTATCTGACAGCTTGTCCATCAGTTCCATTGCAGTGTTCATTGCGGTATCATAACCAATGGTGTAATCTGTGCAGGCAATATCGTTGTCAATGGTACCCGGCAGACCTACACACAGAATGCCGTGTGCAGACAGATCTGCGGCACCGCGGAACGAACCGTCACCGCCGATAACGACCAGACCTTCCAGACCGTACTTTTCACAGGTAGCCTTTGCTTTCAGAACGCCCTGTTCGGTGCGGAACTCTGCACTTCTTGCGGTGTACAGCATAGTACCGCCGCGGCTGATGATTCCTGCTACACTCATTTCGTCCATCGGCTCAATATCGTCTTCCAGCAGACCACAGTAGCCACGCTTTACGCCATATACTGTCATGCCCTTTTTCAGAGCTGCACGGACAACGGCACGTACCGCTGCATTCATGCCCGGGGCATCGCCGCCGCTTGTCAATACACCAATCGTTTTAATCATAAACGTATTCTCCATTCCGCCGCATGGCAAAATTTTGAAACGGCTGCACAGCACATTCGCTGCTTATGCTTTCACCATTCCATTCCTATTCTATTATACTGATATTTCAGAGGTTGTCAAGTGGTATTCGAAAAAGTTAACAAGTCCCATACATATTTTATCAAAAAATCACAACAGCTGTATTCAGTGTTTCCTTTACTGCCGAACCTGTTGCAGTTACGCCGGCGGCAGAAATCCCACCTGCTCCGGTGAAACCACGGCACAGAGTGCGGCATAGGATTCCGAATTCACCGCCATCGCCTGTCCGCCGCGGGGAGAGAGCATCTTCTTCCGGTCTGTCAGGTAAAAGCAGACCGGCACATTTCCCGCATGCTGTCCGATCACTGCCAGCAGCTGCTGTAATTCCGCCGTCTGGCGGGAATCGATCTTCACGCAGAGCCGCCCCTGCGGCAGTGTCCGGAAAAAGGCTTCTTCCTGCAATACGCTGTCGCACAGCACACTGACGGCGTTTTCTTTCTGGGAAATTTTCCCGCGGAGATACAGCACCGCGTCCTGCTGCAAGTACGGCTTTACAGAATTGTACAGGGCAGGAAATACCACGCAGTCCGCCGAACCGCTTTGGTCTTCACAGGTGAGAAAACACATGGTTTCCCCTTTTTTGGTGGTGTGCTGCTTGACATGCTGTAGCGTAACGATCAGCAGTACTTTCCCGCCGTCCGGCTGTTCCGACAGTGCAGCCGCCGGCGTGGCACGGCAAAGCTGCCGCAGCCACTGGGACTGTTCCAGCGGGTGACCGGAGAGATAAAGCCCCAGACTTTCATGTTCCAGCTGCAATAGTGCAGAGCGTTCCAGTTCCGGCAGCGACGGAATCGGCGTTTCCCGCACGGCTTCGCTCTCGCCGCCGAACAGATTCATCTGCCCAGTCACAATGCTGCTGCGTTCCTCGCGGCAGTCCATCAGCACCTGTTCCTGATACTCCAGCATCTGCCGGCGGTTCAGTCCCAGGCTGTCCAGAGCACCGCAGCGAATCAGGCTGTCCAGTGCCTGCTTGTTCAGTCCCAGCGGCAGCATACGCCGGCAGAAATCTGCCAGACCGGTGAATTTTCCGGCTTTCTGCCGCTGCTCCGTCATCTTCTGGATCAACCCCTGCCCCAGTCCTTTTACTGCCAGCAGTCCGAACCGGATATGCTCGCCGCAGCGAAGAAAATCTGCTGTGCTCTCGTTCACATGAGGCGGCAGCACCTTTACGCCGGCGTTCTGACAGGCGGTGAGGTATTCCATGGTTTTCCCCGTATCACCCATGACACTGGTGAGCAGTGCCGCCATATCGTCTGCGAAATAGTGCACTTTCAGATAGGCAGTCTGGTACGCCAGATAGGCATAGGAAACCGCATGTGCTTTATTAAAGGCGTAATCCGCAAACACAGCGATCTCATCGAAAATCGCGTTGGCAGTTTCCACCGGTACGCCGTTTGCCACTGCCCCGCAGCAGGGAGAACTGCCGTCGGAGCCGTCGCTGCCGTAAATGAATGCCTGCCGTTCCCGTGCCATGACATCCTGCTTTTTCTTCGCCATAGCACGGCGGACAATGTCGGCTCTGCCATAGGAATAGCCGGACAGCACCCGACAGATCTCCATGACCTGTTCCTGATAGACCATGCAGCCGTATGTGGGACGCAGGATCGGTTCCAGCAGCGGGTGGGCATAGACGATCTTCTCCGGATTCCGCCGGTTTTCCAGATAGAGGTCAATGGACGAACGCGGTCCGGGACGATACAGGGACAGGGCAATGGTCAGGTCCTCCAGACAGGTGGGCTTCAGCCGCATCAGCACGTGCCGCATACCGGCACTTTCGAACTGGAACACGCCGGTGGTATCTCCGCGGGAAAGCATGGCATAAACTGCCGCATCGTCCAGCGGGATCGCATCTATGGAGAATGCCGGTTCATACTTCTGAACGGCACGGACACAGTCCCAGATAACTGTCAGGTTCCGCAGCCCCAGAAAGTCAAATTTCAGCAAGCCCATAGTTTCCAGAACGCCCATGGGATACTGGGTGATGACGGTTTCCTCATTTCGCTGCAGCGGCACCAAATCAGTGATCGGCACCGCAGAGATCAACACGCCGGCAGCATGGGTAGAAGCGTGCCGCGGCATGCCCTCCACCTGCATTGCCATATCGATCAGCTTTTTTGCTGTAGAATCGGTTTCATACAGTTTCCGCAGGTCTTCCCCGTCCTTGCCCTCCATGGATTCCGCAATGCTCTTTCGGGAATCGATAGACTTTGCAATTTTGTCGCACAGCCCGTAGGAAATCCCCATTGCCCGTCCGGTATCCCGAATGGCTCCCCGTGCCTTCATCAGGTCGAAAGTGATGATTTCCGACACCCGATCGGCACCATAGCGGGAGATCACATACTCCTTGACACGCTGTCTGCCCTCTACGCAGAAGTCAATGTCAAAATCCGGCATGCTGACACGCTCCGGATTCAGGAAGCGTTCAAACAGCAGCTGGTATCGCAGCGGGTCGATCTGGGTAATGCCCATACAGTAGGCACACAGACTTCCCGCACCGGAACCACGCCCCGGTCCAACGGGAATGTCGTGACTTCTGGCGAAATTGATATAGTCCCACACGATCAGGAAGTAATCCACGTATCCCATTTGGGTAATCACAGAGATCTCCATACGCAACCGTTCCAGCACCTCCGGTGACGGGTGCTCTCCGTAGTGCTTCTTCAAGCCGTTCATGCAAAGCTGTAGGAACAGCTTCCGGCAGTCCGCCACGCCCTCCATGGAAAATTTCGGGAGATAGATCTGTCCCTCCTGAAATTCCACGTGACATCTTGCCGCAATTTTTGCTGTGTTGGTCACTGCCTCCGGCACATCGGCAAACAGTGCCGCCATTTCTGCCGTAGATTTCAGATAAAACTCCGGCGTTTCAAAGTGCATATGCTCCGGATCGTCCAGCGTTTTGCCGGTCTGGATACACAGCAGCACTTCCTGCATGGCAGCGTTTTCCCGCCGGAGATAGTGGGCATCGTTGGTGGCAGCCAGCGGGATTTCCGTTTCTCTGGAAAGCCGCAGCAGCAGGGGCAGGTTTTGCAGTTCCTCCCGAATCTGGTGGTTCTGGATCTCCAGATAGTAGTTGCCCTTGCCGAACAGCTGCTGATACCGCAGGGCAGTCGCCTTTGCCGCGGCATAGTCCCCTGCCGACAGCAGACGGGGCACTTCTCCCGCCAGACAGCCGGACAGACAAATTAAGCCCTCATGATAGCGGGAGAGCAATTCCCAATCCACACGGGGCTTTTGATAAAAGCCTTCCAGACTGGCAAGCGAAACCAGCTTGACCAGATTCTGATAGCCCTTTTGGTTTTCACAGAGCAGGATCAGGTGGTGACTTCTGCTGTCCAGCCGGTGCTCCCGATCGTGACGGGTACGCCTTGCCACATAGACCTCACAGCCCAGAATCGGCTGGATTCCGGCTTTTTTGGCAGCCTGATAAAACGGCATCACGCCATACATCACGCCGTGGTCAGTCAAAGCGACCGCAGTTTGTCCCATTGCCCTGACCTGTTCGATCAGTTCCGGAATCCGGCAGGCACCGTCCAGCAGGCTGTATTCGCTGTGGACGTGGAGATGTACAAAAGCATTTTCAGGCATCTGCGGCACGTTTTCTCAACTCCTCTGCAAAAGCGGCGATTTTCTGAAAGCGGTGGTTGACACCGGAACGCCCGATAGGTTCAGACAGCAGTTCTCCCAGTTCTTTCAGACTAAGTTCCGGATTTTCCAGCCGCAGTTCTGCCAGTTCCTGTAGTTCCGGAGAAAGTGCCTCCAGCTGCCCGCACTGGGTGATCCACTGAATGTCCTGTATCTGCCGTATGGCGGCACCGACGACCTTGTTGATATTGGCCTCGTCGCAGTTCCGCACACGGTTTGCCTTGTTCCGCATATCCTTGCGGATCTTGATGTTCATCAGGGCAATGGTGCACTGCTGGGCACCCATATAGGTGAGGGTGTCCTCGATGTGCTCGCTGTCTTTCAGGTACAGCACGTACATGTTTTTCCGCAGCAGCTGACCGCCGCTGATGCCGATGCTCCCCAGTAGCTTTTGCAGGTCGGAGCAGAGCAGTTCCGACGGCGTGTTGAATTCCAGATGATATTCCTTGTTGGGGTCGATCATGCTGCCGCAGCCGAAAAATACGCCTGCCAGAAAAGCACTCAGGCTGTTGTTCACCAGATTGGAAAGACGGATCTCCCGCTTTTCCGGACGAATGTGATAGACCTCACAAATGCGGCTGATCTGTGCCGCATCGGTAATGGTATAGCTGACCATGGACTGGTCGCCGCCGCGGGAGATCGTCCGCACATCGGGCTGCAGTTCTGTCCGGAACACCGCACGGAACAGCATGGGCATCAGCCGTGCGAACACCGGACTTTCGCTTTGCAGCACCACTTGTTCTTGGGTAAAAATGCGGGAATACAGCAAAATGCCGTACAGACAGGCAAACTGCCGGTCGCGGTCGGTGATGCTTCTGGCGATCTCTTCCCGCACATCATTGGAAAATGACACGGTTTCCTTTTCTCCTTATGGTCGATCCTTTCCAATATCGCGATGCTGTTTCACAACATGCATGCCCTTGGAAATGAGGTAGTCCCCTATCAGTTCAGTAAATGTGATCGAACGGTGCTTGCCGCCGGTGCAGCCAAATGCGATCACCAGACGGCTCTTGCCCTCCTGAATGTACAGCGGGATCAAAAAATCCAGCAGATCTTTGAGTTTTTCCAGCAGCGTGCGGGACTGCTCAAAGGACATGACATATTCCTGCACGCACTTTTCACAGCCGGTATGATGCCGCAGTTCCGGAATGTAGTACGGATTCGGCAGGCAACGCACATCAAACACCAGATCGGATTCCGTAGAAACGCCGTACTTGAATCCGAAAGAAGTCACCTTAATGGACATGGAGTCAGAGGAATTGTCCAGAAAGATCTCCCGAATCTGTTCTTTCAGCTGCGAAGCCGAGAAATAGGACGTTTCAATATAATAATCCGCAATGCCCTTCACGCGGAGCAGCTGCTCCCGTTCGTAGGCAATGGCATTGTGCAGACAGCCCCCGAACCGTTCGTCCAGCGGGTGCTTCCGGCGGGTTTCCTTATACCGCTTGATGATGACTTCGTCCTCGGCTTCGATATAGAGGATCTTCACATCCAGATCTGCCTGCTGCTTCATCTCCAGCAGTGTCCGATAGGCATCTGTGAACATATCGCCGGAACGCAGGTCTGCGGCAATTGCCAGCTTTTGCAGGTGGTTTTCTGACTCCCTGCAAATCTCCACAAATTTCCCGATCAGCTGCGGCGGCAGATTATCGATACAATAATACCCGATGTCCTCCAGAACGTCCATTACCACAGACTTTCCCGAACCGGACATTCCGGTCACTACCACCACATGCATTCTCACATTTTCCTGTTCCTGCATATGCTCCACGTCCTTCCTACACACTTTTCAACAATTTCCTTACTTCTCAACAGCTTCCTGCTCCGGCATATTCGCCGGCTTTGCCGGATCTCCGACAATGACTGGTTCCAGTTCCAGCTGATAGCCGGTTTTTTCCAGAACGGTCTGCTTTACAAAATCGCACAGTTCCAGCACATCGCGACAAGTTGCCTTGCCGGTATTGACCACGAAGCCGGCATGCTTTACGCTCACCTGTGCATCGCCGACGCTGGCACCTTTCAGACCGCACTGGTCGATCAGAAATGAGGCATAATTGCCCACCGGTCTTTGAAAGGTGCTGCCGGCACTGGGCAGCTCCAGCGGCTGTTTTGCCCGCCGCTTTCCCAGCAGAGAGTCCATTTCCTCTTTGATCGCCCCATAGCTGCCCTTTTGCAGCTGAAGCGTGACACCCAGAATGATTCTGCCGTCCTGCCGGAAAATGCTTTTCCGGTAGCCCAGTTCCATTTCAGATTTTGGTACCACAGAGATCGTGCCGTCCGGTGCCATACAGCGTGCGGAAACTATCACGTCTGCCATCTCGCCGCCGTATGCCCCTGCGTTCATGTACAGGGCACCGCCCACAGTCCCCGGAATGCCGGCAAGGCACTCCATGCCAGTCAGGGATTCTTCCAGAGCGAACTTGCCGATACGGCCCAGTGTGGCTCCGGCTTCACAGTACAGCGTGGTGCCGTCCTGCCGAATCTGGGAAAAGTCTTTTCCCAGATGCAGGATCACGCCGGCATAGCCGCTGTCTGCCGCCAGAATATTGCTGCCGTTTCCCAATACCAGATAGGGATAGTTCCGGTCACGGCACAGACCGAGTATCTGCCGTAGTGTTTCTTCGGAATTCACGTTCACGAAAGCACTACAGGCTCCGCCGATCCGGAACGTGGTATGGTTCCGAAGTGGCTCTGCATACTGCACGCTGCAATTGCACGTCCTGCAAATCGCAGCAAGTTCCTGCCAATTTTTCATTATTTTCTCCTAAAATGGATTCTGATTTCATTTTGCCGACCGTCCGCCGGTTAAAAATCATGCTGTTGCTCTTAGGCAATACCGCACAAAGAGCATCTGGCGACTTTGCACGGTATCGCCCTTAAAATGCGTCGTAATCCTTGACAACTTCCTTGGATTCCATATCCAGTCCCAGCTGATCCAGCAGTTCGGTTGCAGCATTGTAGCCCATTTTTTTCTGACGGTTGTTCATCGCAGCAACTTCCAGAATGACTGCCAGATTTCTGCCCGGCTTTACCGGAATGGTCAGCATCGGAATCTTTACGCCCAGAATGGTGGCAAACTGGGTATCCACACCCATACGGTCGTAAATCTTTTCCGGATTCCACTGTTCCATTTCCACGATCAGTTCAATTTTTTCCGTGTTCTTTACCGCACCGATACCGAACAGCCGGCGGGCGTTGATGATACCGATACCACGCAGTTCCAGGAAGTGGCGGATATTGTCCGGAGAACTGCCCACCAGACTGATGTTGGAAACCTTGCGGATCTCTACCGCATCATCTGCCACCAGACGGTGACCACGCTTGACAAGCTCAATTGCGGTTTCGCTCTTGCCGACACCGCTTTCGCCGGTAATGAATACGCCTTCGCCGTAGATCTCGATCAGAACGCCGTGGCGTGTGATGCGGGGAGCAAGATTCAGGTTCAGGAATGCGATCAGACCGGAGATAAAGTTGGAAGTGCTCTCCTTACTGCGGAGCAGCGGCACATCGTACTTTTTCGCCAGATCCAGCATTTCCGAAAAATACGGCAGTTCCCGTGCAATAATCAGTGCCGGAATGTGGCGGGACATCAGAGCGTCCAGACGCTGGGTGCGGGTTTCTTCGTCGATCGTGGAGAGATATGCAAACTCCATTTTACCGATGATCTGCATGCGTTCCGGATTGAAGTACTCATAGAAGCCCATGAGCTGCAATCCCGGACGAGTGACATCGTTTTCGTCGATCAGGATCTCTGTGGGGTCTTTGGGCATATAGATGGTTTCCAGATGAAATTCATCAATGATTTTTCCTAATGATACAGTAAATTTTCCAGCCATTCTGACCAGCTCCTTTATATTTATTCTGTCTGTTATTTTTCAGTCAGCACAACCGCAGAAACGCCGTTGTCTGCTGCACTTTTCAATGTTTGTAATTCCTCAGCAGGGGCTCCGCTGATCTCAGCAGTCAGACACAGCGGCATCTCCGCCGTCTTTGCCTGAATCTGCGGCAGTATCGCCTGTGCCTGCCCTGCATCTGCCTGAAGATCCATCACCACGCCGGAAACTGTCAGGTTCTCAGGATCAAATACTTCCGCTGTTCCGGCGGCAGCATCTGCAGCAGAAGTTTCCACCCACAGCGGCACACTGCCGGCAGTCTGTGCCAGCGTGTTCACCAAACTGGTCAGAGCCGTTTTCCGTTCCGGATTCTGTACGGATTCTCCGATATAGGTGAGGTCGGAGTTCCGGAAATCGGGAAACACCACGTCCGTGCACCAGATTTGAGAGAAGCCGGCTGCGGTCACCTCGGCGGTAATATCTTTCAGGTATTGCACTGTAACATCGCTGAACGGACTCGCCCACGCCTTGCCGCCGTTTTCCTTGGTATTGTCCAGCCAGCGTCCGCCGCTGGTCACCATATACCCTGCCTCTGCATCTGCGTCCGGCAGCAGGTTATCCCGCAGCAGGCTCAGCTGTGCCACCGGTGTCCAGCCCTGTGCCTTTGCCGCTTCTGCGATCTCTGACAATTGCAGGCTGCCCTTTGCCGCACCGCAGCTTTTTGCCAGTGCCACATCTGTCTGATAGCACAGTTCCCCGCCGGCAATTTTCAGCGGGATCACCAGCAGTTTTCCCGTCGGCACTGCATTTCGTGCAGTCTGCATGGCTGTGGAAAGTGTGCTGCTGTTTTCCAGTGCCGCCGCAGAAAGCTGATAGCCCTCGGACAGCGATTCTTCTGCTACAGCCGGTGTGGAGGTGGCAACTGCCGGCAGTGTTTCTGCCTCGGTGGAGATCTCCGCTGTTGCCGCTGCGGTGGCTGCCGGTAAAGTTCCCTCCGCCTGCTCCGTGACACGGGGAGCACCGGAGTATTCCAGAATCGGCTTGGCAATGCTGTACCCCACCACGCCGATCACGCCGGCAACCAGAAAGGTAAAGCCGACCGATAAAATCGCTCTGGCGGGCTGCACTTTTCGCCGCCGCTTTTTGGAATAGGTATGCACTTTCGGCTGACGTTTGGATTGCAACTTCATTCCTCCTTGGAGCGTTTTTTAATGTGCCTTAAGGAAACACTGAACAAAGCTTGTGCGTAAGATGCGTAGTCAGATTTTTCGGCAGATTGCATAGAAATTCCGCAGGCATACTGTCGTATGGCAAGGGATTTCTGGGCAATATGACGGAAAATCTGCAAGCAGATTGTGTGCAAAGCCGTCAGGCGGGCTTTGTGCAGTGCTGCTCTAAATAACGGATTGGCTGGCGGTACAACGGTTTCCTACTTCTACGGATCGCTGCAGCCCAAAATCAGGAGGTATGACAAATGGAATTTATTACATTGAATAACGGCGTAAAAATGCCGCTGGAAGGGTTCGGCGTATTTCAGGTACCCGATGCCGCAATTTGCGAACAGGCAGTGACAGAAGCCATTGCCGCAGGCTATCGGCTGATCGACACTGCCGCTGCCTATTATAATGAGGAAGCTGTGGGAGCAGCGATCGCCAAAAGCAATGTTCCCCGCGAAAAATTGTTCATCACCACCAAACTCTGGGTACAGGACGCAAGCTATGAAGCTGCCCAAAAAGCCATTGACACTTCCTTACAAAAGCTGGGGCTGAACTATCTGGACTTATATCTGATCCACCAGCCAATGGGTGATTATGTAGGTGCTTATCGTGCCATGGAAGAAGCATACCACGCCGGAAAGCTGCGGGCGATCGGTGTCAGCAACTTCTATCCGGCACGGCTGGCAGACCTGTGTGAAACGGTTTCCGTGATTCCGGCAGTAAATCAGGTGGAACTGCACCCGTTCTTCCAGCAGGCAGATGCTTTAAAGCTGATGCAGAAATACGGTGTGACACCGGAGGCATGGGGACCTTTTGCCGAGGGCAATCACGACATCTTCACGCATCCGGTACTCACTGCGATCGGAGCCAAATACGGCAAAAGTGCCGCACAGGTGGCACTGCGTTGGAATGTCCAGCGTGGCGTTGTTGTCATTCCGAAGTCGGTCAAGGCGGAACGTATGGCACAGAACTTCGACATCTGGAATTTCACCTTGTCGGCAGAGGATATGGCAGAGATTGCAAAGCTGGACATTGGACACAGCGAAATCGTAGACCATAACAATCCGGACTTTGTAAAAATGTTGCACCAGCTGAAGGTGCATGACTAAGGAGAAATCTTCCATGAAATACACCAAAAAAACCGCATTTGAAGCAGCTGATGCATTCGGCATTGGTGCTCCCAACGATGCATACGCCCAGTATTTTATCGGGCAGTCGTTCCTGAAACCCCTGACTGAACCGGAGAAGGCACCGGTTTTTCTGGCAAACGTAACCTTTGAGCCGGGCTGCCGGAACAACTGGTACATTCACCATGCCACCAAGGGCGGCGGACAGATCCTGATCTGCACTGCCGGAGAGGGCTGGTATCAGGAGGAGGGCAAGCCTGCCGTCAGCCTGAAAGCCGGCACAGTAATCACCATTCCGGCAGAGGTCAAACACTGGCACGGTGCCAAAAAGGACAGCTGGTTCAGCCACATTGCAGTGGAATGCCCCGGCGAAAACTGCAGCAACGAATGGTGCGAACCTGTAAGCGATGCAGAATACAAAAAATTGGAAAACGCTGAATAAAGGAAACACTGCATAAAGCTTGTGCGTAAGATGCGTCGTCAGATTTTTCGGCAG
>ENA-OUQN01000371-OUQN01000371.1-human-gut-metagenome-genome-assembly--contig:-NODE-371-length-38354-cov-5.494530_pt1 | contig 38354 bp, 26 predicted proteins | sample MGYA00237950_ERZ548832 | MGnify/ENA primary metagenome ERZ548832 (study PRJEB26490, sample SAMN05194703) | human gut metagenome | biome: terrestrial biome; feature: human-associated habitat; material... | reverse complement strand
TTTTTCTGAACTTGTGGTATAGTGTCCTTAGACGATAAGATATGAGAAGTTATAACGAGATATGGAAAGAGAGGGTTTTTCAGATGAATACAATCGCAGAACGGATTAAATTTGCCATGAGAGCAAAAAATAAAAAACAGGTGGACATAGTCAAAGATACAGGTATCAGCAAAGGGGCGTTCAGTTCCTATCTTTCGGGACAATACAATCCAAAAGCCGATAAAATGGAATTGATTGCCGACTCCTTAGATGTAGACTTGCGGTGGCTTTACGGAGAAAATGTACCTATGGAACATACAAGTAAGAATAACAATGCCCTGCAATATGTCTTTTATAACAACTCCTGCTCCGAGTATCTTCTTGATAATTTAGACGATATCTATATTGCCATGATGACCCAATATGCCGCCCTTATTCCACGCTTTTATGTTCTTGTCAATCGTGCTGGAAATGCAATGCACCTATTACCTTTATTTTTGAAAGAAGACAGTTCCGAGTTCTACGAATGTCCGTCTGATTTCTTCTATTCCGACAGGCATACTATTTTTACAAGAGATTTTGAAAGTATTCACATGGTATTAACAACCGCCACGATTTACTATTACGGAATTGATACAAAAACTTATGAACCGAAAGTTACCAAACTTGCCTACTCACAGACTGACGATTGCTTTTATATTGACAATGAAGTACATGATTGTCATATCAAAGCATTTGAAAAAGAAGTGGTAAAAGAAGCACTTTACTTAAAACACAACGCCCAGTAACAGACAAGAGGACTTGCAAGGTTTCTGACCTTTCAAGTCCTCTGCTGTATCATGGTTCTGTTGGCTGTGTCCGTTCCGTCAAGGACTGCCCTACGGCGTATCGGCTACGCCTTGTTCCTTGACCTCACTACATTTCTCTCAACTTTTTAGAAACTATGAAATTACAAAGAAATGCTACCGCTACAATAATAAAGCAAATGATTGTACACCATACAGGTACTCTCATATCTAATTGCACTCGTAACAAAATCGTGATTGCTAAAAATACAGCTCCCACAATTTGTATAAAGTCTAATATCTTTTTTTGAAGTGTCTGTAAATGCTTCTTGTCTTTTATTCTTTCAGATTTCCATATTCCATAATTTACTTGCATATCATTTACATCTTCATCTGATATAAGTTCATCCATACTTACATCTAGTTCTAATGCCAGTTTTTTTGCCGTAATCAAATCTGGACATCTTGAACCATTTTCCCAACGACAAACTGTCTGCCTTGAAACATATAACTTATCTGCCAGTTGTTGCTGAGTGAGATTTTTTTCTTCTCTGAATTTTTTGATGTTATCATTTAATGCCATACTCCATACCTCTCTTTCATTCACATCATATAACGATAGAACCCAAAATAAAAGTACCAGTATGTATTTCCTTTGTTTCCATTTTGGTAACATCTGTTTATTCCAAGTTTTCTACACCATAATACCGATATATCGCTGAACCAATGTATTTTGTAACACCTTTTCCGTATTGTTTATCTGTGTCTTCTTCCAACTGAGAATGATTCAAATAATCTTTAGCCATTTCTAATAATAATACTCTTGCATTATCCATTTTAAAAAGATTTTTACAACTTTTCCCCAATCTTTTTACTGCTTTCATTGACATATCTTTCATCGTAAACCGTTACGCTACTAAAGAGTCAAGATGTTTTTTCTATTTTATCACAAATTCAATAAAACTGCCCCTAATTTTACAAATAAGAAATGACGCAGATAATGTTTCCACTACCTACGCCATTTCTCATTACATCTTTGAAATATTTACTCCATTTTCTTTCAATCTTTACTCCAATTTTACTCCATTTTAAAAATCTGTTACGATATTTTACGGTATTCTATGATACCTTTCCCTTGAAGAAAAATGTCTGCAAGCCTTGATTTTAAGCGAACTTTTCAATATTCCCAAGCACTTTATTCTGTTGTGAGATTTTCTCTCAAATTATTTCATTACAATATTGATAATCTTCTTCGGAACATAGATCTCCTTGATCACATTTCCTGTCAGCTTATCAGCGATTGCCTCTTTACCTGCTGCAATTGCATCATCTTTGGAGATATCTGCCGGGATCTCGATTACAGCCTTTGTCTTACCGTTGATCTGAACCGGAATCTTGATCTCATCATCTTTCATCTCGTTCTCATCATATTTTGGCCATCCTGCATTGAAGATTGTCTCTTCATGTCCAAGCTGCTCCCACATCTCTTCTGCAAAGTGCGGTGCGAATGGAGAAAGAAGTACTGCGATTGTCTCGAGTGTCTCTTTGTCGATTCCGCCCTCTTTCTTTGCAATTTCCATGAACTTGTTATTGTACTCCATGAATCCGGAGATAACTGTATTCAGGCTGAAGCTTTCAAGTCTTGTTGTGATGTCATAAACCATTCTGTGACGAAGTTTAATCATCTCTTTTGTAGGCTGAACATCCTTCTCCTTGCTTTCCATAAGGATATTCCAAAGACGTTTCAGGAAACGGTTTACGCCGTCAATTCCACGGTCATCCCACTCTGCATCCAGCTCCGGTGGTCCTACAAAGAGTTCATACATTCTCAGGGAGTCACATCCGTAATCACGTACGAGGTCATCCGGTGATACAACATTTCCTTTGGACTTACTCATCTTGATTCCGTTCTTACCTGTGATCATACCCTGATTGAACAGTTTGTGGAATGGCTCATCAAAGTCGATTGCCCCGATATCGCACAGGAATTTTGTATAGAATCTGGAGTACAGAAGGTGAAGTACAGCATGTTCTACACCACCGATATACATATCTACCGGAAGCATCTCGTCTGCTTTTTCTCTGGAAACAAGTGCTTCTGAATTGTGGTTATCTACATAACGCAGGAAATACCAGGAGGATCCTGCCCACTGTGGCATTGTGTTAGTCTCTCTCTTGGAATCACTTCCACAAACCGGACACTTGCAGTTTACCCACTCATCGATTGCAGCAAGTGGTGACTCACCTGTTCCTGTTGGCTCGTAGGAATCTACCTCTGGCAGACGAAGTGGAAGTTCTTCTTCCGGTACCGGAACATTTCCACACTTCGGACAGTGAATGATCGGGATTGGCTCTCCCCAGTAACGCTGACGGGAGAATACCCAGTCACGCAGCTTGTAGTTTACTGTTGCGCGTCCGATTCCCATCTCTTCGATCATATGCGGAGCTTCTTTCTTAAGCACAGAAGACTCCATACCGTTCCACTCACCGGAGTTGATCATTGTTCCGACTGCATCTGTATATGCCTCTGTCATATTCTCGATCTCTTCTCCGTCTTTTGCGATAACCTGAATGATCGGAATATTGAATTTTGTTGCGAACTCGAAGTCACGGTCGTCATGTGCAGGTACACACATGATTGCTCCTGTACCGTAGTCAGCCAGTACATAATCAGACAGCCAGATCGGTGTCTTTGCTCCATTCAGTGGGTTGATCGCATAGCTTCCTGTGAAGACTCCTGTCTTCTCTTTGTCCTGCATACGGTCAACATTGGACTTCATAGATGCATCATAAATGTATTTCTCTACTGCTTCTCTTGTCTCATCTGTTGCGAGAGATGCTGCCAGCTCATGCTCAGGAGCAAGTACCATAAATGTAGCTCCGTGGAGTGTATCCGGTCTTGTTGTATAAACAGTGATCTTCTCATCTCTTCCTTCTACCGGGAAGTCAACTTCTGCACCGTAAGATTTTCCGATCCAGTCAGCCTGCATCTTCTTAACCTTCTCCGGCCAGTCAAGTTTATCAAGGTCATTCAACAGACGGTCTGCATATTTTGTAATACGAAGCATCCACTGACGAAGGTTCTTCTTTGTAACATCTGCACCACAACGCTCACATTTACCATTCACAACCTCTTCGTTCGCAAGACCTGTCTTACAGGACGGGCACCAGTTGATCGGGAACTCTTTCTCGTAAGCAAGACCTTCCTTGAACATCTTAACGAAGATCCACTGTGTCCACTTGTAGAACTCAGGATCTGTTGTATTTACTTCCATATCCCAGTCATACAGTGCTGCGATATCATTGATCTGTCTCTTGATGTTCGTGATGTTCGCCTCTGTTGATTTTGCCGGGTGAACGCCCATCTTGATCGCATAGTTCTCAGCCGGAAGACCGAATGCATCCCATCCCATTGGATGAACGATGTAGTATCCCTGCTGTAATTTATAACGGCTCCATACATCAGAGATTACATATCCTCTCCAATGTCCTACATGAAGACCATTTCCTGATGGATACGGGAACATATCCAGGCAGTAATATTTCGGTTTCTTGTTTCCGTCTTTTCCGTTTCTTGGATTGACCGGTGTCTCTTCCCATTTCTCACGCCATTTTTTCTCAATGGCTTTGTGATTGTAAACAATCTTTGTACCCATGTACTTAATTCCTCTCTTTCATCAATATAAAGAAAAGCCTCTTCTTCTCATATATCCAAGAGACGAAAAGGCTTTAATTCCGTGGTACCACTCTTATTCATCTGACACAAAGTCAAATGCACTCATTCATTCTATAACGGGAACTCCCGCCTCCGGCTAATCAATATAATATCTTTTCACCGAAAGAACTCCGAGGTCAGTTCAAAGTCTGTGCTGCTGTCTCACACCTGCCGACAGCTCTCTGAAAGGCATCTTTTCCTTCTACTACTCCTCATCTGCGTTTTTACAATATACCTATTCATTATAAAAACTATGCGAATATAAGTCAAGGCTTTTTTCCGCTTAAAGTCCTCTTTTTATTGCCGGTTTCCATTCTACGACCTGGCCTTGTTCCAGTGATTTCTTCACATCGATCAAACGCTGATTTTCCGAACCTCTGAACAACAATGTAATATTTTTCTTATCTTCCTCAAATCTTCCATCCACAAGTACGTCCAGCATAGAAAGCATCTCATCCGTATACTCACATCTCGCCCTGCTTTCTTTCTTCAGTTCCTCATCGAACAAATAACCGCTGTAACACCAGATATTCTTCTCCGGATAACGTTCCTTCACTTTTCTTAAAAGCTTCACAAGCACTTCCTGATTCTCCGGTTCGAATGGTTCGCCACCAAGCAATGACAGTCCATCAATATAATTCGGCTTCAACGCTTCCAGAATCTCTTCTTCTGTTTCTTTCGTAAATTTCTTTCCATAATTAAAATCCCATGTCATACTGTTAAAACATCCCTTACAATGATGCCTGCAGCCTGACACGAAAAGGGCAACACGAACACCCTCTCCATTTGCAATATCACATTTTTTGATTTCTCCGTAGTTCACTTTGAATCCTCTTTTCCACTTATTCCAAAAATGTAGTTAGTTTCTCATTCATGCATATCTGATTTTCACAATTATTCATCAAAATCAGAATGTTGAATCCAAGATAACTTTCTGTTGTTAATCAATTGATTAATCGGTTGATATAAACTGAAACACTGGAAATCATAATGTGGTTTAAGAATCGCCAAACTCTGAATCTCTTGAAATTTCAGTTCATTCTTATAATATTCGACTAGTTCATAAGTCGGTACGACTTCCTCATCGTCAAGATCATATAATACATTCTGTACAGAATTGATGTTTCCCATATGGTCTGAGTTGTCCGCTGCAAACAGATACAAATACCTACAACCGAGCAGCTGCGTTATTTCCAACACTTTGTTAATCACTATTTCCCAAAAAACATAGAACCCCAAAGGAAATCGAAGATTATTATATTTCTCCATTGCTACATTTTTACAAAAGTGCGTGAGAACAATACTAGGAAATGTCTGCGATACACGCCTGATATTAACCCCCTCGTCGGTTTGTGTCTTATCATCTTCTGCATCACGCTTAAGTTCCGTTTCTTTTTCTATAATTCTTCTTAACTTCTCTTTATCTATATTTTCATCTTCATACCATTCGAAAACATCATCTGCAGAATATTCACTATTTGGATCCAGCTTGTATTCAACACATAAATCAACAATCTCACTTTCCTGGTCTGTTAAGTTGTGTTCCCGATCTCCCAGTTCTTTATACAACAGACCTGCATTTAATGCAAAAAAGAAGACAATGTCGTGTGTTTGTTTATCTCTTACAAGATAAACTTTTGTGCTTCCTTCATTGTCTTCTTTCCATGCCTGGGTTTTTAGATATTTTTCTAATCCTTTCCCCTTTTTACTGGCAGAAAATTTTTGAATAGCTTCTTTATTTAATTCATTCGCTGTCAGCGATTCAACAAACAATTGCTCTTTCAGATAATCTTTTTGCTCTTGAATACTAATTTGAATCACCTACTTTCTGCTCACTCAAATGCTTCAAGTTTTTTTCTTCGTAATAATTCACGAGCAGCATCAACTTTCATATCTGCTAATCGCAGAAGCACATTTCCATTCTCCTCTGCATTCAATCCTTCTCGAGAACATTTCCAAGATAATTCCCCATGAGAGAGAGAACTCAACTTCCAAGACGAGAAATCTTTATATCTCTGGTATACAGATTTAACTAAACTCTTTGCATTTTCTGATAAATCAACCAAAACTCCTGCAAACATGCTACCTGTTGTATATTCACTTCTTACTTCTACTAACACAGGACCGTATTTCCATCCATGAAATTCAGCATCAAAAAGGAGTACTTTATTATACATGAGAGACTCTCTTTGAGCTAGATACATCATTTTATGCATTCTCATCTGATCCATATCTGTCCCATTTTCACTTTTATAAAGCTCGTTAAAAAATTTTGCAACTGCTAAAGTCTTTTCCATAATAATACCTCCCTTCATTACATGCCTTTATTATAATGCCTTATATTTCGCACGTCAATTTGATTTTTAGTTGTCGGATTATTGTTTTAATGAAATCCCAATCCATTCATTGACCTGCTTCGCATTTTTGCCATTCTTGGGTAATAGCTCCACTGTATCGATTGACTTGCTCCGTATTTTTGCAGTTTTCGGGTACAGTATACCCTGTTTTCATTGACTTACTTCACATTTTTGCAATTCTAGGGTAACGACATCCCCGATTTTCATTGACTTACCCCGCATTTCTACACCTAAAGAGAGCTGTTGCACAAAGCAACAGCTCTTTACTATCTTGTCTCTTTCCGTTTCTTCCACAAAATGAATCCAACTCCTCCAATTGCAAGAATCACAAGCACGAATGGTATCTTCGTGTTCATATCTGCAAGTGTCGGAACTGATCCGTTCTTTGTATTTACAAATGAAACGACTGTATCGGCTTTCATTGTTCCTGTAGCATTCGTCTGAGTTACTGTATACCCGTTCGATTCACCGTCTACCTCGGTAACTGTATAAGTACTTTGGGAAGGAATTCCTTTGATGACTATAGTCTCCTCATGTGCCAATGTGAATTCGTACACATCATTCTTAAGCTGCATCATTTTGGTCTCGTCACCTTTTGTATACTCCAGTTCTGTCGGCAAAACTTGTCCTGCCGGAGCTGTCAACTTAAGTTGGAACTGGAATTGTTTTGTCTTGCTTCCCATGCTTCCTTCTACTGTCTTCTTGACTGTCAACTGGCGTTTTTCTTCATAGGTATTCTTCACTTTGATTTCTGACGTTATACCCTTCTGAATCGTTCCGCTCCAAGCAGTGCCATCTAATAAAGAAGGCGTCCAATCTACATATGCAGTTTCTTTTACATCATATCTAGTTCCCTCCGGAAGTCCGGTGATATAAGCAGATTCGCCATCTTTTAAGGAAATGGTGCCTTTTCCATTTTCATCAAAATAAATGGTTCCTGTCTTCGTTCCCTTCCCTTCTCCGCTATCCAACGGAAAACTTCCCTGAAGCACCTCTCCATCTTTCGTCTTCATGGTAAGTTCAAAACGGAATTCTTTATCTGCCCTTGTTCCTTCGACTGTCTTGGATAACCGTAAGTCTCCGGTTGCTACTGTGGATAATGTATTGGTGATTGTATACTTATCTGTTGTTTCATCCTTTGTAACTTTAGATTCATATCCAGCCACCGGATCTTCTTTGATTGTATAAATATATGGAGTTGTACTGTTTATCGGACATCTATCCATATCTTTAAAAGTAGTCGTCCATCCCCCAGACTCATCCAGTTTTGCGGTGGCGATCATATCGCCCTCTTCTTTGTCTGATGTACTCTGATACAGACGGACTGTGATTTCAGACGGACGTTTTGTGTGATCTGTTCCATCGTTCCAGCTTTTTTTCACTTCGATGTCTATCGTATTCTCTTTCGGTGCCGGTTTGCTGTTGGTAAATGTAATCAGCGCTTTTTCATCTGCATCCAAAGTCTCTTTCTGTGTGGACAACTCCTTCTTTGGTTCATAATTTCCATTCTGGCTCATGACCGCTTTGAGATTGTCTGGATTTCCTTCATTTGTAATCTGGTAGGATGCTGTATAATCATTCGCATCTTCCTTGATCTGATAGTTGCTTCCGATTGGAAGAGCAACAAATTCCGCAATTTCCCCATTCTTTAACTGGAATTGTACATAAGCTGTTCCGGCAGCATTTGAAGTTATTGATAACTCTTCTTTCGGAGTATTATCTGCATTTGTTATTTTTACAGTATACACCTTCTGTGCTTTCAATCCTGTCAGTGCAGCTGAAAAATAGAATTCAACTGTATCGCTTCCATTTTCAACCACTTTCTTTACTTTGAAAGAACCTGTCGGGTCTTCCGGTGTCTCTCCTCCACCTGGGGTGGAACTGATCTTTGTGTTCGTATATGCAACTTCTGTTGTTGCATCTTTTTGAATCACTCCTGTTGAAGTGTCGGTCTCTGTCGCAGAATCATTTCCTACAACCACTTCTGTCTTATATCCCTCTGTCGCTTTTTCCTTAATCTCCCATGCAACACCAGCCGGGATATTCCTTAGTTCAACAACATCGTTATGCTTCAAGTAAACGGTTGCCTTTCCATCTTTGAAATTCACATCACCGAATGTGATATTTCCATTTAACTTATCACTAAGTGCAGGATCCGCAGATGTCAGTTTGATCTCAAAGAGGAAATTCTGTGATGGATCAACATCCTCACCGGCAACGACTTTCGAAAGCTTCAAGGAACCATATTCTGGCTTTGTAACTGTTTCTTCTTCGTTGGTGATGGAGAAATCTGGCTGATTACTTATAGCTGGATCCTTTCGTTCGCCCTTTCCAACCACCTTATATCCATCCGGAACTTTCTCTTCCCATCCATAATACACTGCATCCGGATCTTCTGTCTGGAACAGATATTCCCACTGATCCCCTTTTTTCACCAGAGTGACATCTGTTTTCCCGTCGTTATACTTATCCATCGTCCAGGTATTCTCATCTACCTGAACCCATTTGCCTCCTGTTGTACTATATGTCGCATCATCCGCAGAACTACTCCCTTCTGTTGAATACGTCGTCGTAGTACCGGATATTCCACCGGATGCTGCGAATGTGGTCATCCCAAAAAGCAGGATCACTGCGAGACATTCCAGTATCTTTTTTGATAATCGGAATGGTTTGTCTCTTTTTTTCAATTTCTATCAACTTCTTTCTTTCGCCGCCCTTACGGGCGGTCCCTCTTTTCTTCCTTCTCGTCGGGATACGGGGACTATGCCCCGCATCCCTGGTAAATTGCTTCTCCCCATATCGTGCCACACTTTTTGATGACTCGTGTCATCGCTCAAGCGTGAAGCCGACTGAAACACCATAGGTGTAGTACGCATTACTAGAGCTGACGGGGCCCGCTTTACCTAGCATCAGCACTTTTTGATTAAGACCTCCATACGACGAGCGCAGCCACGCCCCAAAAAAACCACCGATTGCGTTTCCAGTGATTGAGTTTGCAATGCATGGTCTTCTTGCATATTCAACGCCTTCGAATGTATATTTAAACTTCTTATATACACTGCCTTCTAATGGATGGTTATAAACACTATAGCTTATCATATCCGCCACTTCATTTGAACTAAATAACCACAGTTTATCATTTGTTGTTTTTAGATTATCTTCATTCTTCTGATTATTTACGGAATCATACTTCACTTTACGCTTTCCGATTGCAGCCTGCAGTTCTTGCGGGAAGGTTGCGAACAGACAGTTATATGGTGTATAAATGTTTGCAGACTTATTCACATCACTTGATGCATTATTACTGTAGTTATTCTCTCCTTTGTCGGTCAAATCGTCTGCACCGTTTAGCATTGCACGGATCCTGGTCGCTCCCCATCCATCTGTGTTGGTTCCATAAGTTCCGCCATTTGGATGCCATCTCAGATTTTCAAAACAGGTTCCTTTATTTGTTACAAGTTCATAGTACAAGGTGCTTGGACCATCTCCGGTTTCCATGATAGGATCAAATTGTTCACTTAAGATCGTCGTTGTTGTATTTTTACTAAGTGCTACGCTGTGAGTACAACCTTTTTCAATACACTGTTCATATACATATGGATCTATCTTATTCCATTCGATGATCGTTTTCCAATTATCATTATGTACACATCGATGTGCATTATTTCCTATCTCTGTTGTTCCACTTGGATTATGGCTCTTAGACTTCTGTACATAACTTTCTCCCAGTGCCGGTCCAAAGGTTAATCCTGCTTTTCCAGACTCTAATTCATCCACACAGATTCCATAGATTGCTACTGCATACTTCATCGGTGGCTTATAGTGAGCATAGACGGTGATATCCTCTGTTAAGTTTGTAACAGGTTTTCCTGACGCATTCACCTCATATTTTGTTCCATCTTTTTCCTGTGTATACCATCCAATGAAACTATTTCCTTCTTGTTTTGGTAAAGCATATGTTCCACTCACTAAACTTCCATCTGCTGAATATACCATCTCATTTATAGTCACACCACCTGCAAAGGTTCCTCCATTTGCATCAAAGGTAATCGTATATCCTCCGAGATTTTTCGACGGTTTCTTCGTGGAAATTGTCATATTCGGAATCTCTCGTTGAGCATTTGTCTTACTGTCTTTCCAGATTTTTGTAAGCTTTACCACTCCTCCTGTCGGAATATTTTTGAAATCATAGATCTGTGCTGAACTTATTGTTATCTTTTGAAGTCCATCGATCGTAAAGTCCCCATTACTCTTTACAACAACGGTATAAATCGTTGTATTTAATTCATAGTTTTCCGGTGCCTTTGTCTCTTTCAGCTGATAAGTTCCCGACTCCAGCCCTTTGATCGTTACGATTCCATCACTGCCAGATACTCCTGTTTTGTCTGTATTCGTTCCGTAATCGGATATTCCGGTCAAGGAGAATTCTGCACCTTCCAGATAATTATTTGTTCCATAAGTGCTGGTCTTTATAAACCGGATACTGTGCAGTGGTTCGTTTGTGATCGTGTAAGTACTGTCTGTATCTCTCTTCACTTCGCTTCCATCCGGATTACGAAGGATTACCATACCGCTTTCATTCACCTGAACCGTCCATTCTGTCCGGCTTAAGATATAACCATCTTTCGCCTTTGTCTCAGAAAGCTTGTATGTTCCAAGTTCCAGGTTATTGAATGTCACCTCGCCGGCGTCATATTTTCCTGCATCTTTTCCTTCGGATGCCGCCTGTTGGAATACATCGTTTCCATAATCAGACGTTCCGGTCAGAAGGAATTCCACATCATTGATTGGATTTTCTGTAATGCTGTCTATTTTCTTAAAGTGCAGATCTCCATGAATACGAGGTGCATCTTTTACAAGGAACTGTCCGTTTGCATCCTGACTCTGTCCTGGCATTGTTACAGTTCCGTTTCCGTCAATCTTCACAGTGTAGACAGTTGTGTTTAACAGCCAGTCATTCGTACAGGCTGTCTCTAAGAGTTCATAGGTTCCTTTCTCAACCTCTGTAAAGCTGAATTCTCCCTTTCGGTCGGATACCTTCGTAGTCTCGTAGGTTGTTCCATAATCAGAAGTTCCGCGAAGCAGATAAGTCGCTCCGGATGCAGGAATTGTATCATCTGTCTCATCCACCTTTTTCAGCCTAATATCTCCGGTTACACGGTAATGCAGCGAAGTATAATCCTGATGTAAGAACTGCGGTATTCCTGCTGAAGTTGCGTCTTCTCCGTGGAGAAAGTTCTGCTGCATATAGATATTATTATAAGCCACCGGATCCGCATCATTCGTGCTGTCTGACTCTGGTGCTTTCATATAAAGGGTAAAGGAAAGAGACTTCTGTCCTTCCAGAATAAATTCTGATCCATCTGTCTTCTTGCTTGCATCGACTGCGACAGCATGTGCATCCTCAAGCTTATGCGTCTTTAAGAATTCATTATATTCAATCCATACCAGTGTTCCATCTTCCTGTTTTTCTGTCAAATCATGATGTTGATTGAGATTCATCCGATCCACAGTTGACAGATATACAACCGGCTGGATTCCATTCTCTCTTAATGTAGAGACATCGATTCCTGTAAGTGTTCCTTTCCAGTCGGATACTTTTACTTCTGTAGTCTGTCCCGATGAATTATAATAACTTTCCAGTGAATCATAGAAGATCAGATTTTTACAGCGGGTCACTTTATTGTTCGCCACACGGATCCTGTAGGAATAGTTTCCACCCTGGTTCACATAAGATTCGTTCCGATACTCGTCTTCTTTTTCATTCTTGACTTGTTTTTTCAGACCATTGTTTCCTGCCATCAGAACATGGATATAATGTCTGGCTTCTGCATAGAGGAATTTATTTCCACTTGAAGCGGCATCCAGTCCTGCCATCAGATTCTTTTCTGTGATCGAACCACCATCATCCGGCGATCCACTCGCGATTTTCGCATTCCCAGTCTCATATGCTGCTGAATTCAACAGATTTTTGCCGTGATCCTGGATCGCATCATAATCATGTGAGGTCTGATAAGAAACCTGATACCCTGTTGTAGTTGGCTCTTTGATCTGTATCGTCACCAACGTGCGTCCTGTATCCTTATAATTTTCTTTTAATGTAATGTTATAATTTCCGTCATTTAATTTTGACCCGGAAGCCTGCACTTCAACAGAGCTTCTTGTCAGCGCTGCCCCTGCCGGAAGCAGATCATAGAAAGTACCGGCATCCTGACGTAAATAATGTGATCCGTCATTATCTGTATAACGCTCCTGCACCTGCACACGCCAGTTTACAAGATACCGTTTCTTGCGTTTATCATTTTTTGTCTGTGTGATATCTTTTCGTATATCGGAGGTCGATATCACCTTCTGAATGTAGTCTGATCCGCTCCGCGTTCTCTGAAAGATAATTCTCTCTCCCTGCTGCATCGTGCTTTCTGCCTGATTGTTCAGCTCGACCTTCGTTTTTTCTCCGATGATTCCAAGGACATTCGCTGTTCCTTTCAAAGAGACGGACAGATCCATATTCAGAGTGGTATAGTAGTAAGCATTCGCACAAGATAACCGTACTCCTTTGACTCCGGCTGCGAATGTCAGATTTCCGCCGGAACTATCCGTTACCAACGTGCTCTCTGTAGATTCATAGCTGCCTGTCTTCATACTGTAGACCGCTGCTTTTTTCCATGCATTAGCCCCATCTTTTGTACCGGTACGAACTTCAATTGTTATTTTGTCTTCGTCTTTGTAGTTTTGAATCGCTGTTTCTGTAAAACTTTTCTTATCTTCGTTATAGGTAGCAGTACGCATCTTTGCGCTCCACCGGATTCCAAGGATATCATAGTCCTCATCGTTGAGTGATGTTCCTTCCAGAGATAAGGTATCATCAACAAGCTTATAAGATACCTTCTTCTTACCATAATGACCTGCCAGTGCATCTGCTTCTGTTCCTGGTTCTTTCCCTTCCTCTAGCGTGTATGGATACGGATATCCTGTCATGGACATACTAAATTTTAATGGATCTATGGATTCTTTCGTTTCACTGACAAGTTCATCCAGTGTATAATCTGAGATATCCTGTGAAGAATATACTCTTGAGTCCTGACCATAGATACCATATTTCTCTGAGTACAGTCCCGCAGTTGGAATCTCGTAACCCGGATCATTCTTCTCCTGGATCTTATAGGTCCATGTCTGTGAGGCATCCGCTGTGGTTGAAGAATCCTTTCCGTCTGTTGCTGTCACAGTTGCTTTGATCTTATTGGAGAGCGTATAATTTTTATCTGTTTCCAATTTCTCATCTGCCTGTGTTTTGCTATAACGGGTCAGTACATAGTCATAACGGGTTCCATCCCAGCGGTTGTTTTCTGAGGTATTCTTCTTTGTAAATGTACTTTGTCCTGAGAATTTATACCCCACCACGTCTCCTGACAGATCCGTGAACGAATCATCCAACTGAAACGTATAAGGGGACGTAATCTTGTTGACAGAACTTCGAATTTCCCACATCAGATAATAATATTGTTCCGCATCTGCCGGTTTGTCTCCCCATCCGCTTTGCCATTCGCTATAATAAGACGGATTTGGCATTTTCTGTGTCCATGCAATCGTAGCATGGGTATCTATATATACCGGATCACCTGTCGCTGTTTTCTCATCACTGGTCCCATTTGTTCCCTTTACCTGAATCGAAGCGGTCATCTTATCAGATGGTTCCATATCTTTATAATCTAATGTGGATTTCGTCGTACTGTATCCAACTTCGATATAACCTGCATTTGTAGTGGTTTTTTTATAATTAGAAATGATTACTTTATTATTCTCTTCATCAATCTCATAGACAAAGTCTATGTCATCCCCTTCCTGCACTTCTGACTTTAAGATATACGGACATTCAAATGTATCTGCCCCGTTTCCATCCCTGTCTTTTAAGATGTGCAGCGGAAGTTCGAATCTCAATGCTCCCGGCTCGTCTGAAACAAAATAAGACAGATTATAGACAAACAGATGTCCTGATGCCGATTCTGTCGGATTCCATACCCATTGACTGGCTGAATTCTTCGTAGCTCCATCTGAAAAAACGACATTAAGCTGCTCCACATTTACTTTATCTTCCGAAGCCACGGAAGCTGTTTCTCCTGCCACTGTACCGGAAGGACTTTTCTGAAGTTTTGGTGCCTCTGTTTTCTCCTCTTTTTTCTCCTCTTCCTGTTTCTCTGTTGTCTCTACAAACAGGAATGGACTCATGCTCTCTGTTTTGAATTCGATATATGCAGGAGCATCCTCTGTCTTATCATAGAACTGATAGTCCAGTTTCTCCCATTCATTTCCTTCTTCTGTTTTTTTCTGATGATAAAGAAGTAACTTTTCCTCCTGATTCAGTGCTTTCAACTGCTGATAAAGTTCTTCCTCACCTGGTGTTACAGTTACTGTTACTTGTTCTTTCTTTTCCTGTTCTTCTCCGGCTTCATTTACAAAGCCGATTTCCATTGGAAGATGCACTTCCAAAAGTTCTTGTTTGTCTTTCTCAAGATAAAGGTTTAAGGACTTCTTTAAATTGTCAAGACCTTCTCCCTCTAAGACATTGATCTTTCCAACAGCATTTTCCGGAAAGTCTGTCTGCGCTGTCAGTGTCACAGACAGTTCCGGACTGATCTTTTGCTGTGCATCTGCCTTTTGTTTCTCTTTCTGTTCTTCTCGCTGTGCTGTATTATCTGCCTGCAGAACATTGGCCGGCTGTACCTGTTCCTGATCTGCTGTAGTTTCCTGTGGCTTCTGGCTCTCCTGTGCTTCCTGTGGTTGCACTTCAGACTGTTCCTGTAAGTTGTCATTTTCCGGCGTTTCATCCTCTGGCACTGCATCTACTGCATCTACTTCTTCCGGATCTATTTCTTCCGCCTGAACCTGACCGATGTGTTCAAAATGTGGCAGGATAGAGCTGTTGACCATAGCCATGATCAGACAAACGCTTAAAATCCTTCGATACCATTTTCTTTTATCTGATGGATTCTGGTTGTTATTCATGCTCTTTTTCCTCCCCTCTTCTTCTGTATTTCTTCCAAAATGCAAGTATCAGAAGTATTCCTGACGCACCCAGGATTACACTCCACTGTAACAGATCTGTCGCATCTCCTGTTTTTACTTTTTGTTTGGTTTGCCCCGTCTGTCTGGTCTCGGTTTTTCCCTTCGCTGTATCCGGGTTGTTCTGAGACGGTTTTTCTGCTTCCCTTGTATTTTTGAATACAAGTTCTGCTTTCTTCTCATCCGACCCTTGCAGATAAAGGATTGGCTGGGCGAATAATTTGCCTTCCTCATTTTCTATCACACAGACATCAACCTGATATTCAGTGCTGTCATACGTGGTCTTCTTATCCGCCCCGGCAATCTGGCTGACGGTGTAGTAATAGGTTCCCGGATAGGAATAACTTATCTGGAAATATCCTTTTTCTCCGCTTTTCAGTCCCAGCTCCGTCTGTATTATCTCTTCAAATTCAGACGGAGCTCCCTTTATCTGGTATTGGAAAGTTTCTTCCGAATCCACTTTTTCACAAGAAACCGGAATACTGACTGTTACCGACTTTTCTGTATGCTCTGCTGCCTCCACACTTATGGAGTTATATACTGCAGCACTTAGCAGTGTCATGACCAGTATTGTAATCGCTATGACATTCTTTTTCTTATCATGCATTCGTACATAACTCCTTTCTCGTATAGGATTTCTTCCCTGCATACTATGTACCTTCCTTATCGGATTACTCTGCGTCGTCCTCTTTCTTTTTCATCTTAATTGTTACCATTCCGGCTGCACCAAGTAATGTTACGGCTGCGAATGGAGCTACTGTCATGATGACACCTGTCGGGATGGCACCGGCACGGGTGTTGAGGTAAGAAGTTTTCAGATCAGTACTTACGACTGTTCCTGTAGTTGGATCTGTGTAATCTTTTACTGCTGCAGCTTCAGATTTATAATCTTCCTTGTTCTCTGTTACAGTATAAGTAGAATCTTTTGCAATTCCCTGAATTGTAATGTACTGACCATGCTGTAAATAAAATTTCTGCGTTACTTTCCCATCAGCATCTACAGTTAATTTCGTCACATTGGCTTTATTGGCATTTGCTTCAATTGTAGCTGCATTACTGCCTGATGTTGGCGTTGCGCCTTGAATATCTACATTGTATACAGTTCCTGGAACTGCATCCTTAATTTCAACAGTAAATTCAAAGTACTTATCATGGGATGCCTGATTACCGGATACCTCTTTCTTAAATGTCAGATTGGAAGTATCATATGTATTCGTAAATCCCTGTGATTTGTCATCATTCTGAGTTCCATCAGACCCCTGTGACTCATTCATTCCTACTTCTGAATCTGTCGCATGTAAAATATATCCGGATACTTTCAAGCTTCCATTCTCATCTGTAACATAAACATCCAGATAACGTTTCTCGTTTTTATCATTAGTAACTGCCTGGTTTGTTCCTGTTTCTGTAATCACATACCGATAAATGCCAGGTTCTTTAAAAGTAACTCCACTGAAATCAACCGTAGATGTCTTCTTCGCATATCCCTGTTTAGTAGCATCAAAATTCTTAACCAGATCTCCTGTCTGTACTGTCTTATTTAATGTATCTGTTGGTTTGAATACCAACTGGTATCCGTCTGCAGTTGTATCCTCATCTGTCATTGTCGGAGTTCCTACTCCTGCAAGAACTTCAAATTTCTTATCTCCTACGTTGTAAGTTTTCGCTGTTCCAGGTTCAATTGTATAAGTGAATGATGCATTCGGTACATTTGCTTCCTGATCCATTACAAGATATTTATCAAATGCTGTACTTCCACCTTTCACACCTGGATAACTATTATCTGCCGCAAACACTGTTGTTCCGTTCAACAGCATTGCCATAGTTAACATGGTTGCTCCTGTTTTTGCAATTGTTCTTTTTTTCATAGTCTTTTCTCCTTTTTCTTCTTTGTTTCGTATAATTAAGCAAGTAGACTTCTTGCTAATTATCATGTGTTTTTGTCGGATGTGGATTCGTCAGTTCTGCGAATACAACAACTCGGTAGACAGAATCCGGATATTTGCAGGTAGACAGTGCCACGATCCGGGTGTCTTCCGTCAGATGTTCCTCTACATCTTTTCTGTAATTTTCTGATGTCTTTCTTATATGATCGATAATGTCTTGTAGCTTATAGGTTGTCGGTGAGAAGATCAGATTATCTGTCGCTTCCGTATTCATAACAGCAAAGAGATTAAGATCATAGGTCGTATCCCCAACGATCAATTCTCCTTTCGTATGCTTGTTGAAAAAATCTTCTTTTAGATAAGAATGAAGTGACCCGAACATATAGTTTCCTTCCATGTGATGACCGTAGATCAAAGAATAGGAATCTGTGAAATCCGGCTGATTCCGAAAGTCCAGGAAGATAGACCCTGACAGGGAATAATCACCGTATGGATCTTTATTCAGATATTCTTCATTATTAATGCCCTGCATAACTGGATAATCAATATTCGTACCTTCCAGAGATACCCATGCCACCATATTTCCTACAATTTCTCTGTCAACTTCTTCCGCTTCATAGCCTGGTTTATGTTTCAACAGACTCGTATCGTTTGCATGTTGATAGACAAGGTAACTGTCAATCAGTGCATACAAACCGATCAGAAACAGCAGAACACAGATCAGAAAAACGAACGCATCTTCTATCTCACTTAAGATATGGATAACTTTTTTAAACTTGCTCATGTGATTTTCCCCAATTTTAAAAATTCCTTCGTCTCATAAGGAATAAGAGCTTTCCTTTGATCTGACTCTTTTTAATTCCACCGAGCTCCCGGCTGTCAGTTGTGATCTGCCGGAAATCATTTAAAATAAAGTATTCATCTTCTTTTAGCAACAGCGGATAGTTCACCTTCCCCTTTTCCGCTTTATAAGTCTCATATGGATTTTCTTCAATTGGCTGATAATCATTGACCAGATATCCGCCTTCTTCTGCAAATGTAACACTTTGACCTCCGGATGCAACAATGCGTCCTACCCGCTCTTTCCCCTTTTCATCCTCATAGAGGACAACATCATTCAGATAGATCTTGTCTAACCGGTAGAAGATACAGAAGTCTCCGTCTTTCACATATGGATACATGCTGTTTCCCGTCATTCGGAAAATCTGGAATACAAATGTCAACAGACACACGATAATCAAGATCAGTACAACCGTTTTCCGTATAAAACGAAATAAAAACCTGTATTTTCCCACTTTTTTCTTTTTGTCTTTGGTACTTTCTTCCACCGGCGAACTCCCCCATCCGAGTTGATTTATCTATAATGTCCTATGATTTCAACAATATGTTTATTTTTCCGATCATTTCTACCAATTAATTATATATTTTTAATATTTTTTGTGTAATGCACCAAATGGTTATATTTTAGCCCTCTCTTTTTGTCTAAAGTGTGCCAAAAAAAATAATGAGCTATCGCACGAAGCGACAGCTCATTATTTTAATCTCTTATGAACTTTATCTGATTTTCCACTACATCTTTTCAACGATCCGCATCAGCATCAATCCGTTACGGACGATCAGCATTTCTGCCGGATTGCTAAAGTCTATCCCTGTTATCTCTACAATCTTACGCAAGCGATACATAATTGTTCTATAGTGGACGAACATCTCTTTTGATGTTTTCTTCTGACTTTGATTATTGTTCAGAAAGCATTCTAACGTATCAACCAAATCTCCTTTTTTCTGAGTATCATAATCATATAGTTTATACAAGGATTCTGGTATACAGGACCACAACTGTTCTTTGTTCTCTGGTTTTGCAAGCATACGGAAAAAGCCAAGTTTTGAAAAATCCACGACGGATCTGTCTTTATCTCCAATCACAGTTCGAATCATATCTATATATTCGATCGCTGTCTGGGAATCTTCAAACGATTCTTTCAGTTGTGAGTATCCTTTTACGCGCTTTCCAATACCGATCACGAAATTGATCTTTATTTCTTTTTGAATCAGTTGATTTTGTATGCTCTGTTGAATATTCTCCAGGTTCTTCCTGAAATCGTATTCGTTTTCTTCGTCCTGTTCTTTATGAATATAAATAATCTGATTCGTATTACAATAAATATAGCTTTTTGGTAACAGCTGCAAAAGTTCCTGTTTTACAAACTCTGTTGTTTCCAATTGAAGTGGAGTGAATTTTGCTGCATTGTCTAGCGGCACCAGACAACAGGTAATGACCCGGAACTCATCTGTTTTCTTAAAGCCCAGGATATCTGCCACTTCTCTAAGTTCGGTGTTGGTAAGAGAACCATTTAACATGCGGTAGCCAAGATCTTTATGGTATTTCTTCGCAATGTTCTCTTCCGCTGCCCTCCGCATCAAAAGATATTGTAAAACAACAATTGCATTTTCCAGACTGATAAAGTCTAATGTGGTTAATGCTTCATTTTTTTCCGTGATAACCAGATAGAATCCCATCTGTGTATAAACGTTAAATTTCTTGATGTATTCTGTATACATTCTCATTTGACGCAGATAGGGATATTTTGCAACCATGACATCGGGTCTGTATTCTTCCACTTCTTTAGCGAATTCAAATCCCGGAAGCGTTGGATCCGTAGAAGCAATGCAATTCCTGTTTTCATCATATAAGGATAACGGATTTCCAACCATTCTGTCTATCTGCTGAAGAATATTATCAATATTTTTCAAGACGTCTAATTCATTTAACAGAAGTACACTCAGATTATCATGTGTTGTTTTAAAATAGGACAGCTTTGCGATCTTCAGATCGCATATCTGCATCAATACATATTTAATAATTCCCCAATAATACATATCTGCCGGTATTTCTATAACCGGCAGATGATATTCTTCTGAATACTGCATCAGAAGATCAAATAATCTTTTTTGTGACTCTGTCTGTTGATTTCTTTTTACAATAAATCCGCTGATCTGTAATTTCACAAATGCTTCCATGTGTTTCTGAAATTCGCTCTCACTGACGCCTTCATATGCTTTCAGACTTGTCATGAGAATTTCTCCGCCGGACAAATATCTTTCCATATCCGATGTCTCGATAATCTGGATTCCGCTTATCTCCTTATTGCCCCCCCCCAGAAGCACTATTGAGCAATTTCATCCCCGGAAACTGATTCGAATCAAGCAGATCTTTTATTGTATAGTTCATGGATCTCTCTCACTCTCTTTTCCCCAGTCGGAGATCAATTCTACAGATGCAGAACTCTCTCCTTGATCTCCTGCGTTCTTCCCTGATTCCAAAACTGCGTTCCGATATATCCGCAGGTACGTCTTGCAACATTCAGTGTATCCTGGTTGCGGTTTCCGCAATGCGGACACTCCCATACGAGCTTTCCTTCCTCATCTGTTATAATCTGGATCTCTCCGTCATATCCACACTCCTGACAGTAATCGCTCTTTGTATTGAGTTCCGCATACATAATGTTGTCATAAATGAAACGGATGACCTGGAGTACAGCTGCAATGTTGTCTTTCATGTCCGGAACTTCTACATAGCTGATGGCTCCACCGGAAGAAAGTGCCTGGAACTGAGATTCAAACTTCAGTTTTGAGAAAGCATCAATCTCTTCTCTGACAAATACATGATAGCTGTTTGTAATATAACTCTTATCTGTAATTCCAGGAACAATGCCAAATCTCTTCTGCAGACATTTTGCGAACTTATAGGTTGTACTTTCAATCGGTGAACCATAGATACTGAAAGCAACATTCGTCTCCTCTTTCCACTGGTTACATGCATCGTTCATGTGCTTCATAACATCCAGTGCAAATGGTGTAGCATCCGGATCTGTATGGGATTTTCCTGTCATATATTTCACACACTCGTAAAGTCCTGCATATCCAAGAGAAATCGTTGAATATCCTCCATAGAGAAGTTTATCAATCGGTTCTCCCTTCTTCAGGCGGGCAAGTGCTCCGAACTGCCACAGAATCGGTGCTGCGTCAGACAGTGTTCCTTTCAGACGGTTGTGTCTGCACATCAATGCGCGATAGCAAAGTTCCAGTCTGTCATCAAAGATCTTCCAGAACTTATCCATATCTCCACCGGAAGAAAGTGCAACGTCAACAAGGTTGATCGTAACAACTCCCTGATTAAAACGTCCGTAGAACTTGTAGTTTCCGTTCTCGTCTTTCCATGGGCTTAAGCAGCTTCTGCATCCCATAACCGGGAAACAATTTCCTTCTTTAAGCTCTTTCATCTTTTTCTCGGAAATGTAATCCGGAACAAGACGCTTTGCAGTACACTTTGCTGCAAGTTCTGTCAGATAATAATATTCGCTTCCTTCTTCGATATTATCTTCTTCCAGAACATAGATCAGTTTCGGGAATGCCGGTGTCACCCATACTCCGGCTTCATTCTTAACTCCCTGATAACGCTGACGAAGTGTCTCTTCGATAATCATCGCCAGGTCTTTCTTCTCTCTCTCGTTCTTTGCCTCGTTCAAATACATGAAAACTGTAAGGAACGGTGCCTGTCCGTTAGTTGTCATCAGTGTGATCACCTGATATTCGATTGTCTGGACACCCTTTGTGATCTCTTTCTTCAGTCTTCTCTCTACGATCTCATTGAGCACATCTTCCGGATATTCCATTCCGACCAGTTCCTGCTCGCTGATCACTTCCTTGCGGATCTTCTCTCTGGAAACATCTACAAACGGTGCCAGATGAGCAAGTGAGATACTCTGTCCACCATACTGGTTACTTGCAACCTGGGCAATAATCTGAGTTGCGATATTACATGCTGTAGAGAAGCTGTGTGGTTTTTCAATCATTGTACCACTGATCACAGTTCCGTTCTGAAGCATGTCATCAAGATTCACAAGATCACAATTGTGCATATGCTGTGCATAATAGTCAGAATCATGGAAGTGAATGATTCCTTCTCTGTCTGCCTCCACAATATCATGTGGGAGAAGCATTCTTGTTGTCAGGTCACGGCTGACCTCTCCTGCCATATAATCTCTCTGTACGCTGTTGACTGCCGGGTTCTTGTTCGAGTTCTCCTGCTTTACATCCTCGTTGTTGTACTCGATCAGTGACAGAATACGATTGTCTGTTGTATTCGCCTTACGTACGAGGGATCTCTTATAACGATATCTTACATACTTACGTGCAAGTTCAAAAGCTCCGGTAGCCATAATCTGATTCTCTACCATATCCTGGATCTCTTCTACGGATACTGCACGATTCAACTTGTTACACTTGAATTCCACATATTCTGCGATATCTTCAATCTGGCTGTCTGTCAGCGTACGCTCCCCATTATCCTTATCCGCTTTCGTCACAGCAACCACAATTTTCTGTATATCAAATGTCTCTTCCGACCCATTTCGCTTGATAATTTTCATTGATCAGTCTCCTCACTTTTTCTTATTCTTGCACGATATCTTGTGTTTTATCCGTTTCTATCGTGCTGTCTGATACTTATTCTAATACAAAATATAGTATAATGCAATCCCCAAAACACAGTATCATGTATTTTCAGAACATCTGCTACATTTTTTGAGTTTTTCATTTAACTGATAATCTTTACTCCATCTGTTATACAAAAGCAAAACTGTCTATGAATTATCTGTCTACTCATTCTCCTTTCACACCTGCGGAAAAGGCAGCCAAACAGTCCTTATTCAAGGACTTTGGCTGCCTTTTCTTTCGTTTTATTTCAGGTAATAATTCTATTTATTTTTCGAATTCACAGATAATTCGGTCAATTCTTTTTCTAATAAGATCCGTTATGTTTTGCATGGAAATCTCTTGTCTCTTTGACGATCACTCCGTTCAATGCAAGAAGTGCGATCAGGTTCGGGAATGCCATCAGTGCATTGAAGATATCTGCGATATTCCATACTGCTTTTACTGTCATATAAGGTCCAATGAATACTGCAAGGATATACAGGATACGATATCCCATTACAACTCCTTTATTTCTGTTAAACAGGTATTCCACGCATCTCTCGCCGTAATAGTTCCATCCGAGAATTGTTGTGAATGCAAAGAATACAAGACACAGCATCAGGGAGAATGTCGCTACGAACGATGGGAATGGAAGTCCTTTCTGGAAAGCATCCATTGTGATTGCCACACCTTCAAGTTCCGGGTTCAGCCAGGAACCGGCGATCACGATAGAAAGTCCTGTCATTGTACAGATTACGATTGTATCAATAAATGTTCCTGTCATAGACACAAGTCCCTGACGGACCGGTTCTTTTGTTCTTGCTGCAGCTGCTGCGATCGGTGCACTACCAAGTCCGGACTCGTTTGAGAAGATTCCTCTTGCAACACCTTTCTGCATTGCTACAAACATGGATCCAACAGCTCCTCCTGCAAGTGCACTTCCTGTAAATGCAGATTTCACGATAGAAGCCAGTGCTGCCGGAACAGCTGTGATATTTGTAATAATGATGATTACTGCAAGTCCTACATAAAGAACTGCCATAAATGGTACGATAACTTCTGATACTTTAGCAATTCTCTGGATTCCTCCAAGAACTACAAGACCTACACACACTGTCAGGAATAATCCTGCGATCACAGTAGCCCATGAATAATTTCCTCCGAACAGAGAAATTGTATGTGCCATATCCGGATCAAAGAAGTTCTTAACTGCAGATGCAATACTATTCACCTGTGTAAATGTACCGATTCCAAAGAGACCAACTCCGGCTCCGAAGAATGCGAAAATCTTCGCAAGCCATATCCACTTCTTACCCATTCCGTTTTCAATATAATAGAATGGTCCGCCAAGTACATGCCCTTCTTCATCGATCGTACGATATTTGATTGCCAGAAGACCTTCTGCGTATTTTGTCGCCATTCCAAAGAATGCCGCGATAACCATCCAGAACAACGCTCCCGGACCACCAAGTGCGATTGCTGTTGCAACACCTGTGATATTACCGGTTCCGATCGTTGCTGACAGAGCTGTACAAAGTGCCCCAAAGCTGGTCACTTCTCCGCTACCGTCTTCTTCATCTTTAAACATGAATTTGAAAGCTTTGCCAAGATGCCTGATCTGTACAAGACCAAGTCTGGCTGTTAGAAAGATACCTGTTGCCATGATGAGGCAGATCAACGGAAGCCCCCACACAGCATTGTCGATTGCAGTGATGATTTTGTCGATTTGTGCAAACATTTCTTTATTCCTCCATCCTTTTGCCTGAGAGACTCGCGGCATGTAACTGCATCCATGACCGCTTACACCTTCGGCGCTCTTTTTAAAGAGACTCTCCTGAGTATTGCTGTCATTCACGTCAGATGTAAATGACAGCAAGTTTTCTCTTTCGTGCTTTAACACGATAAAATTAAGAATAGCACTATGTTATAAGAAATGCAATACGTTTCAAACATTTTTTCAATTAGGATTACTAATATTTATTAATAAACATTAACAATAAGATTATTCTGCCAGCTCTTTTCCTGCTGCCTTAAGTTCTTCAAGTACGTCATCCTCCGGAGCCTCATTTGCGATGATTCCTTCTTCACGGATCAACTGTGCCCCAGCGTTTTTCATGCGGTCTGCCCAGTCTCTCATCCATTCTCCGTCTCCCCATCCATAAGAACCGAACAGAAGGATCTTCTTCCCTGACACATAAGATTCCAGTTTTTCTACAAATGGTTCCATCTCAGATTCTTCAAGCACCTCTGCCCCCATTGCCGGGCATCCAAGTGCAAATGCAGCTTCTTCTGCCACTGTTTTTGCATCTGCATCCCCTACTTCCAGAAGTTCTGCTTCCTGACCTGCCGCTTTGATTCCTTCGGCAACCGCCTCTGCCATTGCCTGTGTATTACCGGTTCCACTCCAATATACAACTGATATACTCATTTTATAAATTCCTCCACTTTCTTTGATTCAATGCAATTTCACGGATGTTTTTTCCATCCAGATACTCATTCACCGCACAAACCTTCGCACGGTCATATTCATGAAAAATCATTCTCGCTTTTTCAGGATTACTATATACTTTCCAGTATCCTGTCATAATAAAATCTCTGCCTTCTTTTTCAATAAAGCTCTGCACATCTGCCGTCGGATATCCGAGAAAAGCTCCAATCTCATGTGGGAATCCAATTCCTTGTGCAGTACACTCGCAGATACGTTCTGACAGATGTGCCAGCATTTCCTCGATATTGCTTTCCTTATATCCGTATTGTCCGATCAGTTCGCGGAGTTTTGGCTGGTTCATATATTCTTCCAGCTCTTTGGGGCGATAGAAAAGGACAAGGCATTTCCCCTCTGAGCAGGATAATTTATAAAAATTGATCTCCATCCCGGAAAACATTTCTTCCAATTCAGAATATGATTCATTTTCCATTGAAATCAGGCCAGATACTTTAAGCCCTTTCAGAAAAGGCGCACACTGTAATATAACCTGAAACCCAAGCCTCACCTTCCGGTCTTTATTTTTTAGATAGTAGGATAATACTTCCGTCGGCATATCGTTCTCCTTAGTTTTATTTTGAGAATTGTTTTCATTCAAGCATTATGTTAACATAAATGAAAATGATTTTCAATACAGTTTTTGAGAACTTTTCTCATTACCTTGGTGGCATCTTACTGCTCATTTCTTATGGTAATTCCGCATAAAACTTTTTCAAATTTTAACACTTTTTTAGTTGTTACTCACATATCTTTAGTGTATAATGAATTTATAAATATTTGAGAGGTGAGAAAATCTCAAACATTATACACACTTACATAAAGGAGAGATTCGCCATGGTAAATTTAATCACAGGCCCAAGAGGCAGCGGAAAAACACAGCAGATGATCGATCTTGCAAACGAGAAGGTTAAGACTTCTTCCGGTAATGTCGTATTTATTAAAAGGAGCAGCAAAGACACTTATTCTGTAGATTTCAATATCCGTGTCATCAAGATGGCTGATTATCCTGACATCCTTACCTTAGAAGAATTCGTAGGTTTCCTCTATGGTATGGCTGCTGGCAATCACGATATCGAGGCTGTTTTCATTGACAGTATCTTAAAGCAGGCTAATATCACATTAGAAAGTCTTCCGACATTCATCGAGAAATTAAATAAGATTTCCGAAGATGCCAAGATTGACTTCTACCTCAGCGTCAGCGCAGATAAAGCTGAGATTGCAGATGTTGACACACTTGAATGCACAGTTCTGTAAGCATTTACAGCGTAGTGTAACACAGGATTCGCCCTTCTGGGTCTGAACAGTTACAATAATTTTAAGAATTAAAAAAGAAGTACTTCCGTTCTCCGGTTGTACTTCTTTTTTTCGCTTCTTTCTCTTATTCTGTCTGTGCAGAATCCCCTGCCGTATCTTCTGCCTGCTCTTCTTTCGCAGCTTTTGTGCTGATCTGTTCACTCGCTTTTCCATTCAGGGAAAGAACTGTATCCACCTGCTCCCCCTTCTTATACTCAACTGTGACTTCATCTCCGACATTAAACCGGATAATATCAATAAAATCTACAACAGATACATCAAAGATCTCATCCGAACCTTCAAGCATGATATAATAATGAGAATCACCATCTATAACGCCCTGGGCGATCTTTGTGATCTTAGCTGTCAGTGTATCTACGGATCTTGTATCCTCAGCTTCTGTCTTGATCCCGTTCTTATACATCAGATTAGTGTAAGACTCCTCGCATTCACTGACCGTGTCTCCAATTGCAACAATCTGATATTTCTGCACATTTACCATCGCATACTTCTTCACCAGACCGGCATCATCCTTCAATGCAATGAAATAGGTCGGTTCACCGGAAATATTTAAAAGCAGTGGGAATGTTGCCGTATAGTGCAGATTCTGTACCTGCCCTTCTGCGGAAGACATCGCTGAACTCTCTGTTGCTCCTTCAATCTCATAGAACTTTGTCTCCATTGTTCTCTGATTCATCAGAACAAACCCTACATTCGACTGGTCTCCGGTAATCGAGGTAACACCTGTGTATACCCATACATCGTCATCGATTGCAAGATAATTGTATCCGTCAGTTGTATTCAGGCAGTCTTTCTGCCCCAATACACTATTAAAGAAACCATGTTTCAATGTTCCGTGATAATTATAAAGCTCAACTAACAGATCTGCGGAATATACTCTGTCAACCCACTGTGGGACATCCTCAACTGCATAATCCTTCGTTTCTCCTGTGATCGCATTGCAAAGCACAACTCTTCCGATTGTTGTTCCACCGAATAATCCGATATTGTACTTCTTCACCGGGCAGATCCAGTACGGAACCCCGTCTTCATCAATTTCAAAACTCAGATCATTAAAAATATAGGTCGGATAGTTAAATCTCAGATGACGGTAAATATTTCTGTTAAAATGATCACTTGTCGTGTACTTCATCCCTTCACTCAGTTTTACGAGTTCCGTATTCTGTGTTGCCATATCAATCTTGATATAGGCCGGGATTCCTTCTCTCATGTTCGTAAACCATTTGATCACGCTGGCATATTTCAAAGGAGAAACTCTCACCGGCTGATCCTGATAGTTGATCTGGGAATACAGTTCATCTACCTCGAACTGGGATACCATATCTACCATACTTCCCATCTTCCTGTCACCGAGAAGCTCTGCTGAATCCTTATCCAGCAATGGAATCTGATCAAAAGATAATTCTTCAATATCTTTCGTAAATTCTCCATTCTTCACCGTCAAAAGTTCCTGATACTTCTTCGCATTCACAATTGGAGAAGACAAAACTGATCCTGCCACATATGCGATCACAAGCACCGCAAGGATTCCAAGGATCACCTTTAATCCCTTTGACTCTTTCCAGTCGTAACGGTTTAAATTTTTCTTTCTGATAAATACCACAGCTGCCAGAATGACCAACACCACAAGATACATCCAGAATTCTGAGGCATGAATATTGATCGCCGGGAGTGTCACATAGTAATAGATTCCAATCAACAGAATCACTCCTATGACAGCTGTCACTTTCATTTTAAATTTGTTCATCTCACCTCTTCCTTTCTTTCATTTTACGTAATTGTTCAGAGCCAACCTCCAAAATGCTACGCATTTTACACCTGTTTTTTGAAATTTTGCTTAGCTCTGAACAGTTACCATTTTATCATATAAAAATAAAATGTGCGAAAAAATCTGTTTCATTCAAATTTTTCCGCACATAATTAACAAAAAATCATCTAGAATCTTCTTCTCCAAAGTTCCGGAGAAAGAAGAAGCAGGTATGGGAAGATCTCTAATCTTCCAATCAGCATATCAAAGCAGAATACCAGCTTGGATACTGCTGAAAATGGGTGGAAATTCATCACAGGTCCTACCTTTGAAATTCCAGGTCCTACATTGCTCATCGTAGTAAGTACTCCACTAAATGTTGTCGCAAAATCAAAATTATCAATAGAGACAAGTAAAATTGATACAATCATAATTATAATGTAACACGTCAGATAGAGATTTACATTCTTCATTGTATCCTGTCCAATTTTTTTACCATTGACTTTAATGATCGTAACTGCATTTGGATGTAACATCTTACGCACTTCTCTGCGGATTGATTTCACGATGATCAATAAACGGCTTACTTTAATACCTCCTCCGGTGGATCCTGCACAGGCTCCCACAAACATAAGTGCCAATAATATTGATTTCGAGAGTTCCGGCCACTGGTCATAATCTGCGGTTGCAAATCCGGTTGTCGTAATGATCGAACCGACCTGGAAAGATGCATAGCGGAATGCATGTGCAACCGTTCCATAAATCTTGAGAATATTTCCTGTGATTATAGCGATTGACACACCTACTATTCCAAGATATGCCCACAGCTCTTCATTTTTCAGAATGGATTTCCAGTCTTTGAGCAATATGAAAAAGTACAAGTTAAAGTTAATTCCAAACAAAATCATAAATACTGTGATCACACCATCAATATATGCACTGTCGTAGAAGCTGACGCTTGCAGCTCTATTAGAAAACCCTCCCGTTCCGGCAGTACTGAATGCATGTAAAAGTGCATCATACAGGTTCATTCCGCCAAAAAGCAGAAAAACCACTTCTGCTGCTGTCAGAACAAAATACATTCCATATAAAAGTCTTGCGGTATGTCTTGCCTTTGGGACAAGCTTATCCGCCTCCGGTCCCGGTACTTCCGCACGCATGAGCGGCATTGCATTCTCATCATCCAGAGATGTGATCATCATAACAAATACAAGTACCCCCATACCACCGATCCAGTGTGTAAAGCTTCGCCAGAAGGAAATTCCCATTGGCAGAGCCTCGATATCTGCCAGGATTGTAGATCCGGTTGTAGTGAAACCGGAAATCGTCTCAAAAAGTGCATCAATATAATATGGAATACTTCCCGAAATCACAAACGGAAGTGCTCCGAATGCGGACCATAAAATCCATGCAAGCCCAACAATAACAAAACCTTCTTTTCCGTAAATCTGCTTTGAAGCCGGAAGTTTCCTTCCGAACACCATATAAATTACGAGCAGGATTGCTGCTACAATCAGAAAAGAAATTACGCTTTTTTCATGATATATCAGGGAAACCAACGCTGGGATCAGCAGAAGTAATCCTTCGACTCCCATCATTTTCCCCAAAATATATACTATCATCTTCTTATTCATCGCGCTGCACCTACATTAAAATATCTTTAATATCTTCAATCTGTTTTTCCATCGTGATAATGATCACATTATCTCCTACCTGAATACAATCATCTCCGCTCGGAAGAATGATCTGACGTTTTCTTGCAATACATGCAATCAGATTATTCGGTTTCAACGAGAGATTCTTCAATGGAATTCCTGTATAATTTGTCTCAGCCTTAACAATAAATTCCAGTGCTTCAACTTTGTCATCAACCAATTGATACATTGTCTCAACATTCGCACTTCCCTGAGAGTTTTTACGCGCTCTGACATAACTCATGATTGCGTCTGCTGTAGCTGTTTTAACAGAAACAATACTATCAATTCCAAAGTCTTCTACCATACGTGCGCGTCTGTCTTCATTGACTTTCGTAACAATTTTGTCCACATTCTGACTCTTTGCAAAAAGAGAAAGTATAATGTTCTCTTCATCCATCCCTGTCAGGGCAACAAATGCATCCGCTTCATCAATCCCTTCTTCTACAAGAAGATCGTGATCTGTTGCATCTCCATTAATAATGGTTGCTTTTGGAAGTAATTCGCAAAGTTCTTCACATCTCTGGCGATTCTGTTCTATAATCTTTATCTGCATACCAAGTGTGCTAAGCTGAAGTGCAAGATAGTAACCAACTCTTCCGGCTCCACAAATAATGACTTTTTTGATTTTGTCCTTACGCTTTCCATTTGCTTTAAAAAATGCCTCTAAATCTTTATGAGATGCCGCAATATGCAGACGGTCTCCTGCACGCATCCTGTATTCTCCATCTGGAATGCAAACTTCATCTCCATGTTCCACTGCACAGACAAGCAGACGGATCTGGAACCGGTTATACATTTCCGCAAGGCTTAACCCTGCCAGGCTGCTTCCCTTCGCAACCGGTAATTCAATCAATTCTACACGTCCCTTCACAAAAGTCTCCACCTGACTCGCATCCGGGAAGAGCAGAAGTCTGCTAATCTCATCTGCCACGATAAGTTCCGGGTTTACAGCCATACTAAGATGCAGATCTTCTTTCAGAAGTCCAATCTGACGATAATAGATCGGATTACGCACACGGGCAATCGTATGTCTTGCACCTAATTTTCTGGCGATCAGACAGCTTAACATATTGCATTCATCTGCTGATGTACAAGCAATCACCAGGTCGGCATGCGCTACATCTGCCTGTTTAAGCACTTCTGCGTCTGCGCCATCTCCCGTCACGCAGGCAATATCCAGACGATCCATAGCAAATCTCAACTTATTTTCATTACTGTCAATCATTATAATGTCATATTTCTCGGCGGAAAGTTGCTTGGCAAGCTTGTAACCAACCTTTCCGTCACCGATAATAATAATCCTCATTTTCTTATCCCTCATATTATTATAATAATCTTATAACTGCTCTGCACAGTCACTTTATGTCACTGTTCACAGGATTTCATAAACAACAACATACCTGTCTAATGCAGACAGGTAGATGAATTATAGCACCTTTGTTTTGAAAGTACAACCATATTCTCAAACTTGTGATTTTTTTGTGAAATACAATGTTACTGTTTTTTCTAAAACAAGCAATAAGAGCGTGCTATCCCCTCCTTTTTATCAGCCGGATAACACACTCTTTGTATTGCCTGAATCTTTAATTATGCTTCTTCTGCTCTTGCAGCAATTTCTTTCTCCTGTACATCAGATGGAGCCTGCTCATATCTTGCAAATGTATATTCGTAAGATCCTCTTCCACCTGTCATGGAGCGAAGTGTTGTGCAATAGCCAAACAGTCCTGTCATTGGAATATCTGCTTCAATAACCTGCTTTCCTCCGGCTACCGGTGTCATGCCAAGCACACGTCCTCTGCGTTTGTTCAGGTCTCCCATGATATCTCCTGTGTAATCATCCGGAACTGTAACTTTCAGGGATGCGATTGGTTCAAGAAGTACCGGAGATGCCTCCAGGAATCCTTTCTTGAATGCCTGGATTGTAGCTGTCTTAAATGCCATCTCTGAAGAGTCTACCGGATGATAGGATCCGTCGTATAAAGTAGCTTTCACACCAACTACCGGATATCCGGCAAGAGGTCCTTTCACTACAGATTCCTGCAGACCTTTCTCTACCGCCGGGAAATAGTTCTTCGGAACTGCTCCTCCAACAACACATTCTTCGAATACAAATGGAGTTTCGAGATCTCCTGATGGTTCGAATTTCATCTTAACATGTCCGTACTGTCCATGTCCGCCGCTCTGTTTCTTATACTTGGAATCAACGTCAGAATTCTTACGGATCGTCTCACGGAATGCAACTTTTGGTGTCTCCAGTGTGATCTCTACTTTATATCTTGCCGCCAGTTTACTTGCTACGATCTCAAGGTGCTGATCACCCATTCCATAAAGAAGAGACTGTCTGTTCTCACTGTCATTCACAGCTTTCAATGTAACATCTTCTGCTGTCATTCTTGCAAGCGCCTGTGATACCTTATCTTCATCGCCTTTATTCTTTACGCGATACTTCATATATGTATATGGTACAGAATAATCTGTCTTTGCATAAGATACCGGTGTTCCCTTTACAGAAAGAGTATCTCCTGTTCTTGTATTTGTCAGTTTACCGATTGCTCCGATATCACCTGCAAAAAGCTCTGTCACTTCGCTTGGCTTACTTCCGCACATGGTATAAAGTTTACCTGGTTTCTCTTCTGCGTCTGTGTCTGCATTATAAAGTACATCATCTCCTTTAAGTACTCCGGAGCATACCTTTACGAAAGAGTATTTTCCAATAAATGGATCTACCATTGTCTTAAATACATACGCTGATTTTGCTTTTGCGAAATCATAATTTGCTTCAAAAATCTCGTTTGTTCTGCGGTTGATTCCTGCACAGGTTCTCTTATCCGGACTCGGGAAGAAACGAACAATATCTGAAAGCAGGTTGGCTACTCCCTGTGCCTGGATATTGGATCCCATCGCAACCGGTACGATATCCCCATCCATTACTTCTGTTCTCATGGCTGCACGGATCTCTTCTATAGAGAATTCCTCACCATTAAAATAGCGCTCCATAAACTCTTCACTTGTCTCTGCTACAGCTTCCATAAGAGAATCTCTCAAAATCTCAAGGTTCGGCATACAGTAATCCGGAATCTCGCACTCTTCTCTCTGTCCAATGCCTGTATATCTTCTTCCGGCATTCTTAATAATATTAATATATCCTACAAGTTTCTCGTTCTCACGGATCGGCTGGAAATGTGGTGCGATTTTCTTTCCATATCTCTCTGTCAGATCTGCTACTACCTGACGGAAACTTGCATCATCCACATCCATCTCTGTCACATAGATCATTCTCGGCAGATTATATTTGTCACAAAGCTCCCATGCTTTTTCCGTTCCAACCTGTACTCCTGCCTTACCAGATACTACGATAACCGCTGCATCTGCTGCACTGACTGCCTCTTCTACTTCTCCGACAAAATCAAAATATCCCGGTGTGTCAAGAATATTGATCTTCGCTTTCTCCCACTCGATCGGTACCAGACTTGTGCTGATTGAAAATCCACGTTTCTGCTCCTCTTTATCAAAATCGCTCACCGTATTGGATTCGGAAATCTTTCCCATACGATTCGTTGCACCTGATACGTAGAGCATCGCCTCTGCAAGACTTGTCTTTCCGCTTCCACCATGACCAAGTAATACCACATTTCTGATTTCGTCTGTTCTGTAAACCTTCATACTGCTGCCTCCTTGTTATGTAGCTATTATGCACATCGTTTTTTGTCGTCGATATACATACCATGGGTATATTGTACTAAATATTCTGATTAATTACAACTATTTTTTACATTTTATACAATTTTAACTTTCTATCATAAATCTATTCTTTGAAAACACTCCGCTTATATATAGAAGCAATATTGAGTTGCTGTTCACACAATGTGCGACCAGCAACTCAATATTACCAATTTACTTTTACAGAGCAAAGTGTTAAAATACGAATATATGTTTCTTACTGATCTAAGATTTCTGAACAGTAAGATATGTTTTGCACAACAACAGAAAGGATTTTACAACTATGAATGCTAAAAAAATTGGATTTATCGGACTTGGACTTATCGGCGGCTCTATTGCAAAGGCAATCCGCCAGTATTATCCGGATTACGACATCATCGCATTCGATAAAAATAAAGAATCCCTTGCACTGGCAATCCAGGAAGGCACTATTCATACTTCCTGTTCATCCATTGATGACAATTTCAGGGGATGTAACTACATTTTCCTCTGCGCACCGGTCACTTACAACGCAGCCTATCTTTCCCAGCTGAAAGATCTCCTGGATGAAAACTGTATTCTCACAGATGTCGGAAGCGTGAAGACATCCATCCACGAAGAGGTAATTCGTCTGGATATGGAAGCAAATTTCATTGGCGGACACCCGATGGCCGGTTCTGAGAAGAGCGGATTTATGAATTCCAAAGCTCATTTGATTGAAAATGCATACTATATCCTGACTCCTTCTGCTAAAGTAGCGGAAGAAAAAGTGGATGCTTACAAAGACTTTGTTTCATCTTTAAAAGCTCTTCCTGTTATTCTGGATTACCACGAGCACGATCATATTACCGGAACGATCAGCCACCTGCCGCATATTATTGCATCCACACTTGTGAATTTTGTACATGATACAGATTCGAAAGAAGGGATGATGAAAGCGTTGGCCGCAGGGGGATTTAAAGATATTACGAGAATTGCTTCTTCCTCCCCGGTCATGTGGCAGCAGATCTGTCTGAAAAACAGTGAGAACATCTCCCAGATCTTAGGTGAATATATTGAAGCTCTTTCACATGCAAAGGATCTTGTGGATGAAGGAAATGAACCTGCCCTGTACGCTCTGTTTGAGAATTCCAAAGATTACAGGAACTCCATGCCGAACGGATCTGCAGGACCGATCAAAAAGCAGTTTGCACTTTATTGTGATATCATCGATGAAACAGGTGGAATTGCTACGATTGCCACAATTCTTGCAAGTAATAATATCAGTATCAAGAATATCGGAATCATCCACAACCGTGAATTCGAGGAAGGAGTTCTTCGTATTGAATTTTATGATGAAGATTCTGCAAACAAAGCTTCTGTACTTTTGCAGAAATACCGCTATGTCATCTATGAAGTCTGATAGCAGAAATGAGGAATAAGATTATGGAATTATGTAATATTACAGGATTAAAAGGAAAAGTTACAATACCGGGAGACAAATCCATCTCCCACCGCTGCATTATGTTCGGCTCGATTGCAAACGGAACGACGCAGATCCACAACTTTCTCTCTGGTGCCGACTGTCTCGCGACTATCCGTTGTTTCAGAGAGCTTGGTATTGAGATTGAAGTTGAGAGCGATTATTCTTCCGTTATCGTACACGGAAAGGGATTGCATGGACTGAGTGCTCCGGAGAAGATCCTTGATGTAGGGAACAGCGGAACAACAACGAGACTGATTTCCGGTATTCTCGCCGGACAGCCGTTTGACTCTAAATTGTCCGGAGATGAATCACTGAACTCCCGCCCAATGAAAAGAATCATCGAACCATTGACACAGATGGGCGCACATATTTCCAGTATTCTCCGCAATGGATGTGCCCCGCTTTATATTACCCCGGCGCAGCTTCATGGAATCCATTATGATTCACGGGTTGCCAGTGCGCAGGTGAAATCCTGCCTGCTGCTCGCCGGTCTTTACGCAGATGGAGAGACCTCTGTCACAGAACCGAGTCTTTCCAGAAACCATACAGAATTAATGCTGAAAGAATTCGGTGCAGATATCCGCTCTACTTTTGAGATCGGTTCTTCCAAAGCAACCGCTATCATCCGTCCTTGTGAAGAACTTTACGGACAGGAAATCACAGTTCCGGGAGACATCTCTTCCGCTGCTTATTTCATTGCTGCCGGACTGATCGTCCCTGATTCTGAAATTCTTGTAGAAAATGTAGGAATCAACCCGACACGCGCAGGAATCTTGAGAGTATGTGAAGATATGGGTGGTGATATCACCCTCCTTAACGAACGTACAGAAGGTGGGGAAAGAATTGCAGATGTTCTTGTCCGCACAAGTAGACTGCATGGAACTACAATCGAAGGAGACATCATCCCAACTTTGATCGATGAGATTCCGGTTATTGCAGTTATGGCAGCCATGGCGGAAGGTACTACTATAATCAAAGATGCTGCTGAACTGAAAGTCAAGGAAACGGATCGTATTGAGACTGTAACAGATAATCTGAAAGCAATGGGCTGTGATGTAACACCTACTGAAGACGGAATGATCATCAATGGCGGAAGACCTCTTCATGGTGCTTCTATTCATACTTTGTTAGACCACAGAATTGCAATGGCATTCAGTATTGCTGCACTTGTTGCAGAAGGTACTACAAAGATTCTTGACAGTAAATGCGTAGATGTGTCTTACCCAACATTTTATGACACCTTTGAGCAGCTGCTCTAAAAGAGTTGCTCAGACATTTTTCAACCACAAAGAGCTGAACAGAAGTTTTCAATATACTTCTGTCCAGCTCTTGATTTTTTCTATTTTTATTTTGATATCTTTCTGACGTCATTCAATCCCATTTACAGGAATGCATATTTCAAAACAAACAGAATTGCTAAAATATACATCAGAAGACTTAGTTTCTTCTCTTTTGCTTTTCCTGTTAACAGATTCAGAACCACATATGTGATGATTCCCATTGAGATTCCTTCTGAAATACTATAGAAGAATGGCATTGCAATGATACATACATAACAAGGAATTGCTTCTGACAGATCATCGAAATCAATGTTTGTAATATTCGTCATCATGTAAAGTCCTACAATGATCAATGCCGGTGCTGTGGCAAATGATGGGATTGCAAGGAAAATCGGTGACAGGAACAATGCAAGACCAAACAGGATTGCTGTTGTCACTGCTGTAAGACCTGTTCTTCCTCCCTCAGATACTCCTGAAGCACTCTCTACGAATGTTGTAGTTGTTGATGTTCCAAGAACAGCTCCCGCTGTTGTTGCAAGTGCATCTGCAAGAAGCGCTCCTTTGATCTTTGGAAGTTTTCCCTCTTTGTCAAGCATTCCTGCCTTTGAAGAAACTCCTACAAGTGTTCCGATCGTATCAAACAGATCGACAAATAAGAACGCACAAAGAATTACAACAAAGTCCAAAGTAAAGATTCCCTTAAACTGAAGTTTACAGAAAATCGGTGCAATACTTGGAATAGATAATCCGTGACTGAAATCCGGAAGCAGGCTGAAGCATCCAACTTCTGCATTCGGAACATAAATTCCGGCAAACTGGCATACAATACCGATTGCCCATGTGATTAGGATTCCCCAAAGGATATTTCCCTTTACATTCTTAACTACAAGCCATCCTGTAATCAGAATACCAATAATAGCAAGTAGAACTGTGATTCCAACATCGTTCATTGTTGCATTTACACCATTGAGTTTATTATAACCATCCACTGAGAACAGTTCAACCAATGTTGCGCCGCCCATAACGATATGCGCATTCTGGAGACCTACAAATGCGATAAATAATCCAATTCCTACACTAACTGCGGATTTCAGATTCTTCGGAATCGCATTAAAGATTGCCTCACGTACATTTGTTACAGACAGAAGGATAAAGATAATACCTTCTGCAAATACTGCAGTCAATGCATATTCCCAGCTATATCCCATACCGATTACAACTGTGTACGCAAAATATGCATTCAACCCCATTCCAGGTGCTAATGCAAACGGATAGTTTGCAAGTACTGCCATCAGCAATGTTCCGACGAATGCAGCCAATGCTGTTGCAGTAAATACTGCACCTGAATCCATTCCTGCCGCTGACAGGATACTTGGATTCACTGCCAGGATATACGCCATTGTCATAAAT